>BNJT01002112.1_pt1 | contig 190931 bp, 320 predicted proteins | sample 8540491 | NCBI WGS metagenome assembly BNJT01 (sample SAMD00202455, study PRJDB9452) | human saliva metagenome | host: Homo sapiens | reverse complement strand
GGAAGTTACGTATTGCTTCATCAAGAGGAAGTTGCCAAAGCGGGATCGCTTTACTCCAATAAGGCGATCATTCTAGTCGGAGCCCTTCTCACCTGTCTTCTTTTCGCTCCGTAGGCGCCCGACTCCGCTGCTCATGCGGTCGGCGGCACCTACCTGTGTTTCGAGGGTGCGCACAAGATCTGGGGCAAAGTAGGTAAGCCATCCCGAAACGCAGGCTGCCGTCACCGAGGTGAGGAGATGCGAGAACGCGATCGTCAAGAAACGCCGTCCGCACGACTTCATCCTTTCGTGACCGAGGATCGCGGTCATCGACTCTTGCAGAGGTCGCCAGAGAGCCCCTGGCTACCAGAGCTGGCAATACTGTGCCGTCGTGGCAGTCGTCATCCACAGCCACTTGTCCTATGGCCTCGTCGCCTGCCTAGCGAGAGATTGACGATCTGCTCCACACATGGCCGCCCAGGAAGCTCAGCGCGATGCGGACTCAGGAAAGAGGGTTTGGTCAAGGACGCATGCCGAAGACCCTCTCTCAGCGATCACGGTGATCGGCGTGGCCGCAATGCTGTGGGTCGGAGGGCATCTATTGATCAGCGGCAGCGCCACCTCGGGTGGTCATGGCCGCACGACGCCGCACGTCTCTATCATCGACCGTCCCGCACATGGGTTCCTCGTGGACGGTCGAAACCCTGCCGCCTCACCTCGTGAGCGGGATTCCTCTTCGAAGCTTAATTGTTGCTCTGCAGATGGCCGTCGAGCGGGTTCGCCACCGCTCGAATTCCGCGGCAGAATCCCGCTGAAGGAACCGTACAGTCACTCAGATGGAACCGTACAGTCACCGAGCATCGGACAAGGCGAGCGTCAAGATTTTCTCGCCGCCCACTCCGGGTCGAGCCACTGCAAGCGTCAGAGCGGAGATGACAGCGCCTGCAAGGTTTGCGCAAGACTTTTGCGATTCTGCGGCTTCCATACCGGGAAAACGCGGCTCGAGATCCCCGCGCAGCATACGCAGCTGTTCGTCAAGAAAATCTCTGACCACATTGGCGACGTCGGGATCCCCGCCCAGAGCGCCCTGACAGAAACGTTAATGAGCATACTCCGTGAACAGCGACAAAAGACTCCGGAGAGAATCGCCGAGCGAAGAGTTTCCATGTAGCCGATGATCGTTTCGCGCCCCGCCCCGTTCCTCAAAGGTTCGAGATCGGGCGTGAGGACCTCGTTGATGTAGCTGCGAAGCGAAGCGATAAACAGACCCCGTTTGGACCCAAAAACGTGATAGATGCTTGATCGCGCGATTCCGTCGCCTCTTCGATCTCGGAAATCGAGGTCGCCTCATATCCGCGACGCCAGAACGCCTCTCGGGCAGCACGAACGACGGATTCTGATTTCGAAAGCCATCGGTCGCCCCATATTGACCCCTGATATCGCCTCTACACCATATCCGTGTCGATTCTAGGTTTTACGTGCGTCAAAAGATAGACCCCGCATCCTTTTCTCACGTTCATCAATCGACTTTCCGCAATTCCCATCCGAGACCTAGCGTCGCGAGAGAGATCCTACCGTGGGGCGAGCCTGAATGCCCTGACACCTGGTAAGATCGACACGTATTAAGTACCGTAACGGAGCTCAAGTTGCGAGATCGCGCACCTGATCGCACCGTTTAGGCAGCTCCGTTTCATCGCGCACCTAAAAGGAGCCTATATACATGGCGAAATATGTCGTTCCAACCGGCGCCGTGCACTCGTTCGAGCATTGATGAGCTGTTTTTCCGTAACTCGACTCAAAGGGCGTCATCAGATCGTCGAGACGGTTTTCGTCTCGACTTTCCTATTACTCTCGCGACGAGCTCATGGCATCACCCCACAACATCATTCGGCATCCCGAGATGCCAGGAGCGGCTTTCAAGCTCCTGTCGACACTGTACGCAAAGGGGAGCCTTTTTGCTGCGTATGTGCGAAATTTGGCGGCAAACGGATCCGAATACGACGTCTTGCCACCATCACCCCACTTCCGGCAATCGTTATCTCTCAATTCGTACCAAGCCGGTATGCGACGATTTCTACGCAACCACGAATAACCTGTACCGTGAAGTCTACGCCTTCGAAACCGGCCTGAAAGACGGCGGCGCCACTGCCGCGAAGCCGCAGCCTCCGGGGTCCAGAAAGCTGCAGAAAAGCTGGCGGAACTGGGCTTTAACAGCTACGAAGACTTTCAGAATGCGCTGCTTCCCGCCGAGGTCGCCAAGCGTGAAGAGCTTTCCGCAGGCTTTCCCAAAGGCCTGCAGCCCAAGGAGTCTTGCGTGAGGCTCTCGACACGATCGAGGGCATCTACAACGAACTCGCCGTTTGGGTCAACGCAAGCAAAGGACCTCGCCGAGCTTTCCCGGTGAGCTACGCCGCGTGTCGGACGAGATCGAAGGTCGCCTGTCCAATGCGACGGTCAAGCCGGAAACGATCGAGGCGAGTCTCTTCTCACGGCGCTTCGATGCAACCGCTCATTGAGCCGCTTCAGGTGTGGACGTCCATGCGCATTGTTGCCTCAACCTTAACCCGCTTGGTCGAGGTCCTTGCGCGAACTGGAAAAGACGAGCGCCCGCACTCGCTTCCGCGTGGCACTCGCCCGGATGCACACAACGATGTTGGCCACCTTTATCGCCGAGCTTATCGACAACGGCGATAATTCCGCTGAATCCGTCGAGGCGATTTGGATGCTGACCAAAGCCCTGCGCCAGGGCCTCTACGGATGGAAGAGCAGACGGCCGCTTTCCGCCGTTTGGCCAGCAACACGGTATGGAACATCGATCAGGCCAGCTCGATGCTGGGGCATTCCGAGCCAGGTCCCGTCGATGTGGAAGATGACCGCCGAGACGATAGACTCTTCCCGAAGATGTTGCAGCTCTGGTGCCGGGAATATCGGAGGGAGTCGTCGATTACACTGGCAAGATCCTCAACGACTCCGCGAGCCTCGCAGCTCGTTGCAACGCTTTGGGTGAGCAGCACGATTCAACTCGCATGAAGGCGTTGGTGGACGCGCCGAAGATATGGCGGCGCGCCTCGCGCAAGGCTGATTCGTGCTGCGGGGTCGGCTTAGCCGACCCTCGCCCTTTATCGCTCGAACCGCGTGAACCGCCCAGATCCGCCCCTCGAGGCTGATCAGCCAGCTCGCCGTCGCGGGAAGGCTACTCTGCCTTCTGGTGGCCTAGGCGGCGACGATGTGCGAGTGAAATCCTCAACGACGCCCCGCAGATAGCCTTCGCGGGTTTCCCGCCTTCAGGTCGAGCGTGGATGTCACCCGTTCGAACCATGCACGGTACAGGTAGAAAACAATGCTGAACACGAGCTTCCATTCGTAGTTGACGATTAACGTACTCTTGGAAAAATCCTTCGGGGAAAGTCTACCGACCAAAAACGATCGATGTGTATGATCATTGCAAATGAAACGATCGCTTCACGCATCCAACATCAATTGGTTTAAATCCGCCTCGCAGATCGTTTTGACGTGTGAGCCCATACCTTGAATAGGCCGAAAGTTGGGGAAAAATGGAAAAGTCGATCGGCCGTTTCGGATAGGCGAAGAGAACGATTATCCGGGCGTTAGAACGGTTCCGAAGCAGTGACCGCTTTCGGCTCTGCTCGGCTAACCGGAGCCTCGGCGGTGACCATCCGACGGGATCTGACGGAGCTGTCCCGCAAAAGCGCCTCGTCACCCGTATCCATGGAGGCGCATTGCGCGCACCCAAGCGTGGAGCCGAGCACCCGTTCCGTTCTTCGTGTGAGCCAAGACACGGAGGCGAGAAACGGGTACAGCAAACGTGCAACGTACAGCATCGATGACGGCGAAAGCGTCATCTCTCGACAATGGGACCACATGCGACCCCGTTGCCGGTAAAATCTGGCCGGCCGGAGACATCACGGTCCTCGCCACTCGGATTGCGCGCCGCCGTCGCGATGGCTGAGGTTCAGCGCGCGCGCGTGGTCGTGCCGGGCGGTGCGGTCGAGACGGGTTCACTCGCGATGCTCACGAGCCCCGTAATCGACGTGGTCAGGGTCCGCGCCGACGTCGCCATTCTCGGAGCATGTGCGGCCTCTGTGACCAACGGTTTGACATGCGTTGACCTCCGACGCGGAACTCAGACGGACATGCTGCAAATCGTCTCACACGAGACCGCACTCCCCGCCACACCGCGGAGGCCGGGACCCGCCTCGTCGGTCCACAGGTTCGGAGTACGAAGACCTCAGCGCCGACCTTCTTACGACCGCCGACATCCCTCGAAGAATTCTTTGTCGGGCTGCGCTCCAGCGGTGTGTGCCGATCCGCGGTGTGCGATTAGCGCGGCGCCAAACTTGCCAATGCGCGGAGCCAACTCTGGTTTGCTCGGCTCGAGGGAACGAGATCTATCCGCCGACCTGCCAATGCGCAAGGAGCCAAATGGCCAACGTGCGGGGCCAACCCTCCGACGGGCCGTGCCGAATGGCCACCAGCCGATATGCCGTGCAGCTCCGTGCATTGGCCATTCGGTTCTCACCGGGCGTTTGCGCTGCCCGCCAGCCCGCCGCCCGGCAAAGGCCAGCACATTCCACCGAAACATCCCCCTCCGACAAGACGGATGCCGCGGCAAAACTACTCGCCGAGCGGTTTTGCACCTGTCGAACGAGGCGGAGAAATCACTTGGCGGCGCTGGGATGCGTCATATCCGCAGGAACAACCCACGCGTCGAATTCTTCGACCGTGAGGAACCCGAGCTCGATAGCCGATTCGCGGAGCGGGCTGTCTCGTGGGCATTCTTCGCGATTTTTCGAGGCTTTGTCGTAGCCGATGTGACGCTGAGTCGCGGTGACCTGCGCCAGGTTCTTATCCAGATTCTCCTCGATCTTTCTCGCGGTCTGGCTCAATCCCGCACGCTAATGTGAATCGAAACTGCGCATGCATCGCCGATGAGTTGGATGGGCTACAGAGGATCGCCCGCCGCGACCGGTTTGGCGAATACGTTGAGCTGGAAGTTGCCCTGCGATCCGGCGAAAGCCCACGAGTGGCGTCGCGCCGAATACCTTGGTGGCGATCATCGTCATCGCCTCGCATTGGGTCGGGTTGACTTTCCCCGGCATGATTGAAGACCGCGCTCGTTTTCGGGGATCAACAGTTCACCGATGCCGTTGCGCGGAGCCTGAGGCGTACCAGCGAACGTCGTTGGCGATCTCATGAGCGCATCGGCCAGAACACGCAGTGACCCTGAGACCTGCACAAGGGCATCGCGTCGCAAGGGCCGCGAAGAGCGATCAGCGGCCTGCGTGAATTCGATTCCCGTCTCCTCGCTGATTTTCTCAGCGGTCACGCTCGCCGAGATCGGGGATGGGCGTCAGCCCCGTGCCAACGGCCGGTCCCTCCGATCGCCAGCTCACGCGCTCGCGAGTCCGAGTAGCGGATGCAGTCGGATGGCGAAGTCGATTCAGGCGACCCACCCGGAGAAGACTCCGGCCATAGGCAGATCGGCGCGCGTCCTGCAAATGTGCGCGGCCGACCATGACGACGTCGTCATGTTCACGCCTTTCCGCGTCAAGGGAAGTCGCGAAGACGGCGGACCTTTGGGATAAGGCAGTCGCCGGTTCGCACACCACCGCGATGCATGGCCGTGCGACGTCGTTGGAGGGCGACCGCGGTTGACGTGGTCATTAGGGTGGACGGGCGTCTTCGAACCCATTTGGCCACCACCCGATTTCGTTGATGGCGCGGTTGGAGATGACCCCGTTGGAGTTCGCTATATCGAGTCATGCGTCCCGGACCCTGTCTGAAAGACGACGAGCGGAAACTCGGCGTCCTGATTTTCCGGCGATCACTCGTCAGGCCGCCCGTCCGCCTGAGATCGGCGACGAACCGCCGGCAGCCTCTCGCCCAGCTCTTGTTGGCCAGCGCCGCGGAATTTCTTCAAGACGCCCAGGAGCGTGGATCATCGGCCTGCCCATACGAAAGTTTCCCGGCCACGTCAAAGTTGTGGAGGGCTGCGTTCGGTTTGCGCCCCCAATAGTGCTCCGCGGGCAGCCTCTATAATGGGCCCCATAGAATCGGTTTCCGTGCGCGTCGTCGCTGTGTTGTCTGCCATGTCACTGGGGTAACGGCGGAGTGGCGCGGCCGTCAGGCTGCAGCATCACCATCGAACGGGAGCCTACGAACGAATGGCGCAGGAGGCGGGCGTGGCAACGGCTCACCATCGGCACGACCCACTTTCAAGAAGCAGAAACAAAGGAAAGAAATCCTTCTTTCCAAGAAACGGAGATCGTTTGACGCCACCAAGACCCTGCGAACGGGAAAATCTCAGACCGCCGGACGACTCCGCCACATGTGGATCACCGCTATAACGAAAGAGCGGCGACGGCCGCCGAGCTGCTCGCACAGCTCGTTTGCACGCACCAACTTCTCGTTTTGCCGCGAATCGGCGAAATAACGTATCCGGCCGGATGGGCACGCCGTTTCCGGATCGCACACGCTGGGGAGGTCCTCTTGATTGAGCTGTCGCGTCATAGAAGCCGACCTCTATTTCCTTTGGCACTGGATACACGAGGCGACGAATCCCGAATGGACGCTCTGGGATGCGCTACTTTAAAACTGAAGAAAAAGAGCATCCAGGATTTCGCGGCCGAGGATGCCGTGGTTCACTCGCTGTTGCACCGACCGTCGCATGGTCTTCGTTGACGGCAAACCCGCCGGAATCGTCACGCTGATACGAAGAGAACTGCGGGAAGCGGGTGGTGGGAAGTCGGCATCATCCTCTACGACCCAGATCGTTGAGGGCCAAGAGGTCGGACGCAGAAAGCTCTGGAAATGTGGGTATCGATGATCTGCGAAAACGGACCGCCCCACCTCGTCACTCTCACCACATGGGAGTGGAAACGAACGCATGATGAGGCGCGCTGCGGCAAGAGTCGGTTTCACCGAATGCGCTAGAATCCCAGAAGCGCGCGTAATGGACGGAAGGAGGTGGGACTCGATCTCGAATGGCATTTCTACGCAGAGCGTGGAACGTCAGCCCAGGCCCGCTCCTCGCGCGCTCTCCCGAGGAAAAGTCCTGTCGCACAGAGCAGCGAAGCTTGCGATCGACGGTCATCACATCAGAATAAAGCACCTTATACGGATACAGCTTTCTCACCATGGCTCGCTCTCTCACACCTCAACAAAGCCTGCTGTGGACGGCCATTGCAGTCACTAACGGCCTCGCTTCCTTTGGACCATCTTTTGGGTTCCCCAAAGGCGCTGGCGCGGATCGCGTGCCTATGCCCAACAGGCCCTCGGCGTCACCATAAGCGCGCTCCTGTTCTTTTCCACCGCTTTCCTGGTATTCAATCGTTTTTCGATCTGGTATTCCGATTGGCAAGACTCTTCGGTTACGCTCGAATCATGGAAAGACAACGTACGGCGGAATTATGAAGTTTTGCCGCCGGCGGTTCACCGACGGCAACCGCATCTCCTTCGGCGAGCTCGTCGTCGGGCACGTTCAGCGAGCTACAGCGAAATCCCCTGAAGAATTCGGCCCTGGAGGGAATCTCAGCGACCGCTCCGAACGGACAATGGGTCACTTCCCACATACCCGGCAGGGCACAATGACGCGTGGGCGCGATATGGCTTCCGAGCTATTTGACCAACCCGAACAAGGCTTACACCGTCATCGTCGCCTTCCCGGGAGTTCCGCTCCTCTCCGAAAGGCTACGAGCAGCCGCCGCACACCGATACCGACCTGATTCAGGCCGCCACCTGCGAAAGATCCGCGATTCCATCGTCGTCTCCCCTAATGTTTTCGCCACGACGCCGGACACCGGGTGCACGGACGTTCGGGGATGGCAATCGAAACGTGGGTGACGAAAACCGTTGTGCCGTGGGTTAAGGCCAATCTTCGGACCGAACGAAACCCCGAGGCTTGGGCAACCTACGGATACTCTGCGGGAGCGTGGTGCGCCAACATGTTCACGGTGCGTCATCCCTGACCTGTTCAGAACGTCCATCTCCATGTCCGGGTACTACAAGCCTCTTTTCCCTTCCGGCGAGAGCAACCAGGCGGGCTATACCCTCGCCGATGAGGTCCAACGTAACCGGCCGCCGGTGCGGATATGGAATCTTTCTGGAACTGGTGACGGAAAGTTCCGCCAGTCTTTCGACGCCTTCGCACCGAAGGTGTCGTCGCCACTTTCTCTCTCCCGTCCCTCGACGTTCAAGGGGCTCACAAATGGGATGCCTGGTTGACCGCCCAGCCGAAGGCGCTCGAGATGGCTGGGATCGACGTTCCCAGCTCAACTCCGCGAAGCTGCGCGGCATACCGCCAAAGCCCCCGCAGTTCAGGCTTCGACACCGACCCCATCGCCACTGCCGGCTCAACCAATGCCGCCCGGAATTGTGGGAATTCATCCCAAGTCCAAGGTTCCGCCCGTCAAGCCCAGGCCCACCGCCGCTAGGTAATTACGCCGCTCGGCAGCTACCGCTGCTCGGTGTCCATGCACCGCCCTCAAGGATATCGCCGGTGTTTCAAAAGACGATGTCATCGGCGATTCCGGGCTCGGTTTCTACTGCGCGGCCGTGAAGGAGGTTTTCTCGCCCGGCTCGATCTCTGGGGCCAATGGATCCACGCGATTCACAACCTCATTGGGAGCGGTGAGGGGCCGCTTCTTTCACCCGCACCTGTTGAGTCCATGCTTGTTGCCGCCAGCGCCGATTCCGCTCCTGTTGCCGCTCGCGCCGATCCCTCCTCCGCCCCAACCGACGTCCATAGCAGCCTCCGTCCGATCTGTCCACGAGTCTACCTCCGCGGCAACCGTCGCGGGCCCGCCTGGGCCGGCGTAGAAAGAGCGAATCGCCCTGTTCATCGTTATCTGCGATGACAATAGACAATCTGCGACATCGTCGACGAAATGGTCGCTTGCCTGCCCGTTCAAGCGCGCCTGCGTACCGGCGCGTAATCTCAATGAAATCGCCCAGGATTCTGTTCAGCTCTATGCTTGTCAACTCCAAAGTCTTGCCGCCTTTGTAGTCTCCGAATGCGGCAAGGCGGGCGTTAGCTCTGCACAAAACATCTCCCCAGTGTGAAAGCGCCCGGCGGCTTTATTCACATCGCCACTCATCAGAGCGTCCTGAGGACAGGGATGCCCACTGCGGACCACGAGCCATCGGCCGTACCAAAGTATCCGCGTAGTGTTTCGCCTCGGGTTCGAGGTCGTCGGGAGCCATGGGACGCCGAAGATCCGCCTTCTTCACGATCAAGATCCGCGGAAGGGCAAAGGAAAAGCATGCCAAATCCCACCTATGTCCACACCGCAATGGGTTGCCATGCGGCTGAGCCTGCGCCTGAGCCGCAGCTTGCCGCCATACGCCCTCGTCATACGCACCCGAACGAATAGCCTTCGCCATTGACATCCCTCGCGCGCGCAAAACCGTCGACGACGGCAAGCATCCATTCGGCTTCATGCGTAGACGCCCGTCGCGCAGATAGATGACTGTGTCACCGAAGCTGCCCAGCGCATTGTTGTAGGCGGTATCTGTTTCACGTACCCGCGGGGTAAACATCGGATCCTGCCAAGGACGTATTCCTTCATGGCACGGGTCATATCCGCCACTTTGACTGGGCGTAGGTCGGCATGATCGCATGCAGAGCGCGCTGACGGGCCAGCGATAGGCTCCGTAATGTGAGGCGGCCATGCCCGGCACTTTTCGGATCGTTGCGAGCAGCTCGAACTCCGATAAGCGCGGCGGACGGCTTCTGTCATTTCAGCTTGCTGTTCGGCCTCTTCCCTCAATTGTGCCGGCTACGTCGCCTGACGCCCGCACCTGCGCGCAGAGCCGCCTGCCCGACGGAGCCCGTGCCCGCATTTCCGCAGGCCGAGAGTCAGCTTCCCGCTGGCCTGACCGGGGGCTCTGCTGACCGATAGTCTGTTCATGCGTACCAACGTCCTGCGCTTGCCGACCGGCCTCCGGAGAGCCGGCACCAGAAGAATTGCCGGTTCCCAACCGTCCCGCGTCTGGCTCTGACCATCCCGTTGCAGGCTCTGGTCGTCCCGCGTCTGGCTCTGACCGGGCAAGTCCGGGAAACTCGCGCATCGGGAGTCTGTTCCAGGAAAGTCTGCTCCAGGAAGCGGTGGATGCGCACTCGGGATCTTGTCCCGTTCCTCCCCAAGCGAGCCTTCCTTCGCGCCTTTTTCGGGTCAGCTTCTTGAAGAGCTTTCCAAACATATGTGACATCCTTCGTTTTCTATTCGTGAGTCGAGTTCATGCATCGAGCGTTTCCTGTTTCATGTCGCGACATCCCGTTGGGCTGATGACGTCGGCAAAACGCACGGAGACCAGCGCCCTGCCGACGGCCGCTCCGCCGGAAAGTCTCAGAACGCCTCTCCGCCTGGGAGAGGGGGAAAGTTCTCCTGTGCATAATTAAAGAACTTTGCATACAACTGATCACTATGGGACTCATCTAATATTGCCTGAGCGAGAAAGGCACTCAGGGCGTGCGGCCCCCGGCAGTATCGCCAGAAGAAGATTGAGATCCTCGGTTCTCCTTCACGACGAAACCCGGTGGCAAGCTTTCCGAAACCACTCATCATGTAGTAGTAGCCGCACTCGGTTTCTCTGTACCCTCGGGAGCCAGGGAGCTTTCCTTCACGTACATCTCGGTGCGGAATTCGTCAGCCAGAGTTTCCGCCTTCTTCGCCGCAAAGGAAGGGACCCGCTTGGCCAAAGCCCACTGCCTGATCAGGAGATATTCGAGGAGGCTGCACCATCAGCTCCTGCCACACTCTCCCAACCGCCTTTTTCGTAGACGTGCTTTGCGTCGCGCGCTTCGATCTCGGCGAGCGCCTCAGCAGCACGCCGAGCACTCATCATGGCGGGAGGAGGTAACATGACCTGCGTGCCGCATTCGGCACACGAGTCGGACGGTCTCGGTGTAGAGCTCGGGCACCGGCACGGGCGAAGAGCACTGCGAGCATGCGAAACGGCTCGCCCATGATCTCCACTCGGCCACCGCCGCGTCCCAGACCTCCTGCGCATAAACATCGTCAAGAGAATCGAACAGATGCTTCGCATAGTCCCTGGTTTTTGCGCCCAGGCTTGGACCTTTTCGCCTCTAGGTTCTCGTAGGCCGCTCGAATATCCTCGCCGTCGGCCCGCGAAAAGTTGACGAACCGTTCTCCGAAGGTCGTCTCGGCTCTGTCGGCCACGGCGGATATGCGTCTCGTCATCGTCGACTTGAAGTCACTCTGGGAGTCCTGAGCTTCATCGCCTTCCCCCTTCATACGTAACGCATCGTCGCGGGCCTTGTGCGCAACTTCCTGACCCGCGTTTCGAGCCTATCCAAGAACACATCCATACGGGCTTCAAGTTCGTTGAAGCGTCTCATTGTTGTACTCATAGCGTTCCTTTATTGACATGCCGTTCTTTCATTGACTTTGCCGACCTAGAAGAAGCGGGCCCGATAGTCGAAGATCCCTCCGGAGAACCGCGAGCATCAAGCCGACTGCGAGGACGTTCTGAGCTCTGACTGAAGCCCTCGTCCCGACCAACCTCACAGGCCTCGTCCCGAACAACCTAGAAGCTCTCATCTCGAGCAACGCGAGAACGGCGTTTTCCATCCAGGCATACTCGCCGCCCTTTGCCCCTGAGCGGGTGAGCGTGATGCCTCCGCTTCGCGGCACCGATCACATATGTTCCACGCACAGTGCCTCGACCAAAACGCGTCCGCAGTATCGACATTCGGCGACGTCGACGACCTCAATCCACGGCAGAGCCATCTTTGCCCCTTTCGACAGTCCAGAATGCACAACGAGCCAGGATGCTGCGCAGCACGTCTGAAATGCACGGCTAAGCTGGGAGAATTTTATCCTCCCCATATACCCGCCACACAACTTACCCCATTTAGCTGCGCCTGCCGCCTTGTGTTCGACGTCGAAAGCTACTGCACTCAACATCTGATGAACGCCGAAAACCCCTTTCGGCTTGGACGCACGGCGTCGGCCTCAACCTTCGGACACACGGCGTCGGCCTCAACGCCGAATGCTGACGGCATCAAATACCGGATACCGACGGCGCCGATCCACCTGCCAGATTCGCCGATGTTGATCGATTCCATTAGGGCGGAACGCCTGGATCCTGCACGACCGGAATGCCAGCCGGGTCGCTCAGCCGGAGGACGTCGGCCGGCGCAGAGTACGTCCGCCCCGGATATCGCCCAAACTGCCTCGTCGGTGACTGGCTTGGTGGTCCGCAGCATCTCAGCAGCCCATTCGGGTGTGGGCCATCCTCGCTGCGGCGCCTGCCCGGCGAGCAGGTGCGAGGAGTAAACCGCACTTCGAATGGGTGGCTTGATCATGAGATGCCGGGGTTGCCGCGGTCACGCAAGGCTTGCGCACGCCAGGTGAGAATGGGATGGCTCGATGCCCAATTGACCGTGTGGAGCCAGAATCCGCGCTCTGTGCCGGCCCTGTCGGCCATCGCATTGAAATTCGACGTGCGCCCAGCACTTTCCGCACTCAGAACGCCAATTATTCCGGCTGCCCTGTCGGGCGCGCCCTCATAGCCGTAATTGTCCGCAGTGTATTCCTGAGCTCGTAATAAGGCAGGTCCAAGAATCGACAAAACTGCCGATCGACATGAATAGAGTCGGAAGAAGCTCACGTGCCCCGCCGCCAAATGGCCGACCTCGTGATTGATGACGAATCGTAGAGCTTGAGGGTCGCGCGCCGAACCGCCGATTTCGAACAGATCGGAGTAGACCGCGACGAAACGTCGATGTCCGTGACCCGAAGCATAAGCATTGACTCCTCCCGTTGCCCAAAAATCACGTAGGCGTCGGTGCCTTTCGCAGGCCGGTCCGCTCGGCTGCTTCGATGACCATCCGGCAGGCCTCAGGAAACTGCGTGGGACTCATGCGCACGCCCTGCGCACGAAGATTCGCGTAGATGAAGGCGCGCCCCACCCAAATTCCCACGGCTAGGGCGATGACGATCAACAGGACTATGGAGAGGATCTCCGAGGTGTCACGGAACCGCACGCAAGCCTTGGGCAGGTAACTGAGATATCCCCTGAACAGCGCATTTTCGAGACCGGTATCGCATAGCGCATCAGGAGCGGTGAGAGCCCACCAATACAGAGCCAGCACTCCCGCCGTCGTCAGACCGACGAACATCAAAAGCGGGCAATTCCCAGGATGGCGAAGAGTGGAACGCCCGAAGGGGCCGGGAACCGTAGGGCCATTCCAAAGCGAAGGCTGCGAGGATTTCATGCTCTCATGTTAATGGCGAAGACCGACGATAAGTCGAAGCCTGAGGAGTGAGGGGTAAAGGAGAGGAAAAGCGAGAGAAAGGAGGGTTGGGGCCCGGGCGTCACGCTCACCTGGCCCCAAGGATGCGTCGAGGGGTGTCACGCATCACCCTGACGCAATGGCGGCATCGAGACCCAGTCAATCGACTACCACCGGAAGGGACGAAAACAACTCTCAGCTTCCCGCCCTCATAGAGCGATGGCCAAGGACTCAGCGCATTGCACCGAATCGACTACCTGGTCTATTCAGCTGTTCTCGCCGCTACGATCAGTTCACCTGCGCAGATAACGTGTTCCGCACAGGAACCTCCAGCTTCTGGTCAGCTTTGAAGGTGCAGAAGTTGGGGTGTGCGTTCCGCGTCCTTTTTGGGCCACCAATGCGGTGTTTGCTTGCTGCTGCGGTGCATTGGAAACCGACTCGGTCGAGTCGCTTCCCAGCGAAGAAGGGTCGCCGTCAGTGTGATAGATGCCGCCGCGGTGATTCCCAGAGCTTTCATTTGAATTACCTCCCTTGACGTGATGTCTCATAAGATTACCCAGCCGGAGATTTGACGACCTCGCAGTAGGAAAGATGAAGAAGTGTAAGTTTGGCTTTCAGTATCCGCCGCAGCCCGGCAAACCTGCGAGCCCGCACTCAAACCACCGCCGTTTCGCCATTTCAAGGCCGCACTAAGCCCCAGATCATAGGCGCGCACCACTATCTTGAGTCGATGTTGACGCCTAACCTGGACACATGATCGATGAGATGCGTCTTGACCGTCGATTCTTGGACGTGAGCTGAGTACAGATCTCCGAGTTCGAGTAGGCCTGACACAGGAGTTTGAGCACGTCCATCTCTCGCTTTGGAGAATTGGACATTCAACCCCGTCTTCGGAAGGCAGCGAACGAGGGTGGTTCTGCACCAAACGCGAGGCCGGCCCGCGAAACGACGAGCGCCGCAGGCCACATCTTTGATTCCCTTTACAAGGTCGTCGGGCGCTGTATTCTTCAACAGAAACGCTCCAGCCCCGCTTGAAAGCTGGAGCGCATCACCTGTCGTCGTCGAACGGGTGAGCAGAATGACCTTCGTATTCGGGTAGAGCTTTGACCTGCTCGCTCGCGGTGATGCCGTCCATGAGGGGCATGCGAACGTCGGTCATGAGGATGTCGGGGTTGAGCTGCAAGGACATGCCCTGACGGCCTCCATTCCGTTCGTCCCCATGCCGATGATGTCGATATCCGGCGAGTTTCGAGTGTAGGTTGTGATGTTCTGCGCACTTCCTCGTCATCGTCGACGACGACAATGCTGATACGACGCTCACGTTGTGTTTGACGTGGCTCTGGCCGCCGTGCCCGTTCCGATAGGGGCTGCTTCGTTCATATTCCTTCTCCTGGCTTTTCAGCTGCAGGGGGATGGATACGCGGACGATCCACCGGTTGAAATCTGAAGAACTTCGATGTTCCCGCCGAGAGCCTCCACGCGCTCTTGCTGGCCGGTTAATCCGAAGTGGTTGGCTTGCATCTCCGCGGGGGCGATCGGAGGAAAGCCGCCCAGTGCGCCGAGCCCGTCGCCGGGCAAAGGGCACGGTGTTGATGAATATGGCGTCAACGCGTCGCGGGATTGGCGTCCACCATGATGCGCTCACGGGACCGGAGCGATCGGCGCTTGACGATGTTCGAACATGCCTCGTGGCCACCGGAAAAAGTGGCAGCGACGACCTCGGCAGAATCGAGCATCGCCGTCAATGGCCCACTGGACTTTGAAACCCGCGTCCTGACTTTCGCCACCTGCCCTCGATCGCCTCCAGCGGAGGTTTATCCATGATCGTGAAACGCACAGCGGGATCGAACCCGGGGTTGATTCGAGACTGTCGGAAGCCCGCAGGAGCTCGAGCATATGCCGCAGATCCGCCGCGGCTGCGCGGCCCGTGCGCGCGATGAACCCAGGTCCTCCGCCAACCGCGAGTCAATGTCGCCGCGCAGCCTGGCCGCCCGCGGCGCATGACCACCATCGTCGCCGAGTAGACGGCGGTATCGGAGCTCTCTGGCGATCGCTCGGCGTTGGGGCCGCCAATCCCGCCCGCCGTGTTTCTCGAGATTGATGTTGGCCAGTCGCTGGCGCAACGGAAGCTCGCCAAGAAGTACAAAGACCATCTCGAAGGTGAACCACACGAGAGTTCCCCTGACCAATTCCCCCTGATCCGACGCGCTCGTTGAGTCCACCAAAACGATGGCGGCCAGATACCAGGGCGTGACCAGGAAAATGACCACGCGGTGCCCCGACCAAATGACCATTGATGTCACGAGGAACACGGAGATCGAAGACAGCGAGATCGTCTTGTCCGCCGTCACCCAAACCAGCATGAGCGCAATCCTTCGACGACGGCTCCGGCCACCGGGTACCGTCCCGATATGGCCAGAGCAATGCAAGCCGTCAACGCAACGGCCACATTGGACCACGACGAGCGAATCCCCGGGTCGAGAAAAAGAGTGAGAATAAGCAGGGTCACCCGAGGTGAGGCCTACAAAGGCACGAATTCTATCGCGCGAGCGTTGGGAATGTTCTCCGGCGTCGTCGGCCGCCTCAGCCGAAGTCCCGCCCGAACTTTGCCCAACTGAACCGGAGTAGGAGCGTTTCGGTGCAGCACGCTCAACCACCTCCGCGGCTCGTTCCATATGCACCCTCCATAGCGCTACCGTTATGAACGTCACGCTTGCCCAAACGCGACACGTTCTACGGGATAACCAGTTTACCGGCACAGTAACCGTTTGAATACCCCGCAAACCCTTGAATATCACCGTATATACACGGTATCCCAACATTCTTGGGATCAATTATTCAACCTCAGTGATACATTAGTTGTCCCCAACTCGATAGAATGAAGACAAGAGCGCTCCAAACGGCAGATGGGAATGCGCATGAAACCCAACATTCAACAAAAGCCGACTTTTCGGAATCTACTTGCAAAAATCGATCGATGGGACGTTCTCCGAACACTTTTTCGTCACGCTTTGTGCCATCCTCTTGGCCTTTCGGAGTCACGCAACCCACAAAACACTTCCCCGCCGTGCCGCGGCAGGACTGTTCGTCGGCTGCTTTCCGATAGCAAAAGAAGCTTGAGAAGATATTCGGCACACAAGAATGAGCATGGAACTCTCGATGCTCATCGCCATTGGCGCGGCGGCCGCGATCGGCGAGTGGCTCACATCTTTGGTACACAGCCTTCGTCTTAGCCGCCGAAACTCGAAGATCTCTCAGGTCGAGCGAAGGGCACGATGCACTTTCAGACCTCATGGCTTCTTGCCACACACGGTTGAATACGCGGACGGTACATCTTCCATTCCCCGCACGAGGTCGAACCGCCGGATCGTCGTCGTCAGCCCCGGCGAGCGCATACCGGTCGATGGCACGGTGGTGGCGGGCAAATCTTTCCGTCGATCAATCGCGTATCACCGGCGAGCCGTGCCGGTCGACGGCGAGGACGACGCCGTTTTCGCCGGTTGATCAATCGCGTGGGCGCTCGAAACTCGAGCGCAACGCGTCGGCGAAGAATCGTCTTACGGAAAAATCATTGAGGCGATCAGAAACAAGCCCAATCCCTCGCGGGCGCCCGCAATCAGGCTAGCCGACCGCTCGCCGCCTCACCTGGTCTATATCGCGCTAATCGCGGCCACAGTAACCTCATCTGGTGACGCGTGATTGACAACAACGATTTCCGTGGTGGTGGTTGCGGTGCCTGCGAATCGCTGCCGTGGATCTCCTGGCCGTCCTCGCCGCAATCGCCAGAACTGCGAGGTCCGGGGCCTTCGTCAAAGACGGCGCGACGTCGAGGAACTCGCAAATCGATGCTGATTGTTCCTCGACAAAACCGGAACGATAACAGTTGGAGTCCCCACCGTTCAGCGCGCATCGATCTTGCTCCCGGAATCAGAAGAGGCCGAATTGCTGAGGGCTTCTGGCAACCGTCGAATCACTCGAGCACCCTTTAGCCAAAGCCACCGCTCGAATATGCCCGCGAACGGGCGGCACGGCGATGGAACTCCCGAATCTTTTCGAGTACCGGCCCGAATGGGAGTCATCGCACGCGTGGAAGGAAAGACGGTCATCGCGGGCGATTCTTCGCTCTGGACGACGTGCCGGCTTTCACGGCGCGAGCGCGGGGCGTCCACCCATTCCGTGAGCGTTGACGGGCAACACTGCGGGAGCGTGGGCCTAGCTGACACCGTTCGAGACAGCTGACGAAGGCCGTGGCCGAACTTCGGCAGATGGGGTGCGGGTCGCGATGATGACGGGAGACGGGCGAGGCCGCCGCACGCGCCAGTGCGACGAGATCGGCATCGAGGAGTGTCATGCGGGCTGTTTGCCCGATGAGAAGATGGCCTTCATCGATTCGCAGAAGGCCGCGGGCGCAAGGTGGCGATGGTCGACGGATTAACGATGCGCCGCGCTCGCTCGGGCCGACGTCGGCATCGCTATGGGCAGCGGCACGGACATTGCCCGCGATAGTGCCGATATCGTGCTTATCAGCTCGGATCTGGCGGACCTTGTCTCCACCGTGCAGTCGCGCGGCGAGCGCGGTGCATCGTACATCCAATTTTATTGGCACCGTCGCGGTCGATCTTATCGGAATGGCGCTGGCAAGCCTGGGGTGCTCACGTTGCGCTCGCAGCTGTCGTCCACGTGGGAGGCGAAACGGCTTTTCATCCTCAACCCGCGCGGCTCATCCCGCGGAGGCGCACCCGAAGAATAACGCAGCGAGCAGGCCAAGCGCCGGGTGCCAGAACAGGCCCCACACGTGCGAGGCCTGCCAGCGGCTGTCGCAAGGAAAGTCAGGCAGCAGCACAGGCCCCACACGTGCAGAGCCCGCCGAAAACCGCGACTTACCTACGGAAATAGCACCCCAGGCAGACCGAACGCCAAACATGGGAGCAGGCCCCGCGAGTGCAGGCCTGCTCGCAGCACCTGTAGTCATGACGTCCGCTGCCACGGCAGGGCGCGCCGCTTGTGACAACCCGTTGCTTTTGTAAGCCGGCCGTCTTGAACGTCTTCGCCCGTCGGCGCGGGTGTCGAGCATTCAGACTACAGGCCGGAACGAATAGCTTCGTTAGAGCGGGAACGACCTCGCGCACGCGATCCTGCGAGCGTCGACTGCCGTCGCTCGAACGCCGAGACTCGATCGGCAGCAGCCTCCCAGCCGATGAGCCCAAAAGAGGTCCTGGGATCCCGGGGTCGGCGATGAGGTCAATCTCTCATAGAAATCGGTGCCGTCTCGCTTTCGAGATAGCGCAGAGCGGTGAAATCCCGATGGCGAAGCCGACCGAGTCGAAGATCGTCACCTGATCGGCACTGGTGCGCCCATCCGCGAGACCCGCGATGACCCGCCAGGATTTCGGTGACGGGATAGGTCCTCCGCTTGGCCTGGATTTCACCCTCGATGCGAGTTTGCTCGGGTATCGACGAACACGGGCCCAAGGTCGAGGATGCGCTCGTCCACCCTGTTTTGCCGGGGCAATCGCCGCCGATTCTGTTGATGTGCACTCCCGGCCGCACATCCTCAAGGGAAAGAACCGTAGCGTTGCGCTTGTCCGCGGTGCATGTGGTGATGACGTCGGCGCCCGCCACGGCCTGCGCGGCCGAGTCCGCAATTCGCACATCAATGCCCATAGGGCGAGGTTGCGGGCGAGCTTTTCACCCGCCGCACGATCGACGTCGAATGCGGTGACCGTTCCGAGGCCGCGAGCGATCTTCACCGCGAGCGTCTGGAACTCGGACTGGGAGCCCGCACCGATGAGACCGAGATTGCACGGCCCTTCGGGCGCGAGATACTTAGTCGCAAGACCCGACATTGCGGCGGTGCGCAAGGCGGTGAGAATCGTCATCTCAGACTCGAAGCGCGGGTAGCCAGGACGTCGGCGAGAACGCCGAAAGCCGTGACGGTCTGGTACCCACGGGCAGGATTGGCCGGGTGCCCATTGACGAAACTCAGCCGTACAGTCACCCCATCGGCCCGTGGGCATGAGCTCGATCACGCCATCACGGGAGTGAGAGCAACGCGCGGTCGCACCAAACTCCGCTACCGGCGGAACCAGCTTCGAGTGCATCGATCATCCCGGCAATCGCCGCTCGGGTCCGACGCAAGCCACCTGCGGATGTTGTTGACGCTTACGAATCGCATACATTCCTCCTCATCTGTAAAATGTCCAGTTTCGCCAACTTTATGAGACGGCGGTATGACGCGGCAACAATGAAAATGCGCAAATTTCGGCTAATTTCATGACACTTTGCCTACCACCGTTTAGCATCTCTGTCATGGCCAATCTGACTCTCTCGATCGCGCATTGATTTCGGCCTTCGCGTGGATGGACGCGCCCTCGTCGCCGAGCTCGCCCGCGCTTCCGGCGTCACTCGCACGACGATCACCCGCCGCATTGATGCGCTGACCGACGCTGGCGTCATCCTCGGTTTCACGGTGCGGGTGGCCGAACGCGCTGACTCGGCCATTCGAGCCATTTCCATCTTGCGATTGAGGCCCTCATGTCGAAGAGACGATTCGAATCTTACGAGGGCTGCCCGAAGTGACGGCCCTCCACGCGACGAACGGCGAGTGGGATCTCATCGCGGAGATCACGGTAGCCAAGCTGGCCGATGTCGACGTGGTCCTCTCCGCGATCCGCAACGCCCCCGGCGTCCACCGCTCCGAGACGAGCATCCTTCAGGTCCGTGCTCATGTGACGGGCCGACTGCGGGCTGTTCAGCTGCGGCCCTGCCGCTAAGACAAATCGGAGAACTCCTCGGGCACATGTTCGATGGCCTGGACGATCGGCGTCGTGCCATCGCCGAAGGGAATGACCTTGCCGATGCTCGCGGGCTCAGCGAGCGCTGCAGCTATTGTTTGCGCCACGTTGGCGCGAGACGCATAGCAGGGGTCGCCCTGGCCCTTCGAACGTCGCACATCGATCCTGCCGCTTGGCTCCTCGAACGTGAGGGTGCCCGGGCCAAGGATCGTCCACTCCAAATCGGTGCCCATCAGATGCCTGTCAGCTGCGAGCTTGGCGATTGCGTAGGCTCGCAAAGGATGGTCAGCGGGCACCGGGTCGTCCCCGTGGGAGCCGACCCACGAAACCATGAGATAGCGGCGAACGCCGGCGCGCGAGGCGGCGTCCATCGAGCGAATCGCGGCAACGCGGTCGACGGCATCGGTGCGATCAGGCCCGCCTTTGCCGCCGGCGCCGGCCGACCACACGATTGCGTCTGCACCGGCGAAGGCATTTGCCAGTTCCTCTGTCGAAGCCTCCTCCACCGAGAGTATGAGCGGTGTGGCGCCCGAGGCGACAATGTCAGCCGACTGGTCAGGGTCGCGAATGAGGGAGATGACGTCGTCGCCGCGCTCAGCGAGAATGGGGGCGAGCAGTAAGACCCTTGCCGTGCCTCCGACGATCACGATTCGAGACATAGTCAGGTTTCCTTTCTTTGCTGTTTTGCAGTCGCGGCTGAGTCGCTGGTTTTGTTCCGTCGCGAAACGCTCGCCCTCGCCGGCAAACGCTCAGCTTTCAAACGACAGGCGCGCCCGACGCGAACCCCTTCGATCGCACCGGGCCCAGCCACCTGGGAACTCTGCTGGCATATTCGGCGTATTCTTCCGGGAAAGCACGACGCAGCACCGCTTCCTCAACGGGGATCTGCAGTCGATCGATGAGAAGAACGAAACAGGCCGCCGGAAGCCACGCCCACGGCCCTCGTAAAATGGCGATGAGCAGCAGAACTGCCGCATGTCCAAGGTACATGGGGATTGCGCGTCAGCGATAGAGGCCGCCACTCACGAAAACGCGTGGGCTGTCGACGTTGACAGGGTTGGCAGACGCCCCCGCCCGGTAGAAACGCATCGACGAGCCAAAGAGAAATGCCAAACCCGTGAGCGCAACCGGAAACGCCAACACCCACTGCCAGATTCGCGGTCTGAGGAGGCAGTTGTAAGAAGGCCTGCGTCACAAGCCCGCAGACCATGAGGAACATCGGAGGAATTCTGAGCATTGCGCGCTGGATTTTCTATCTCCGCATTCCTGCTCCAGCAGCGGGGCCAGCGCATCCAGTAGCGAGACGAAGTCCTCTCCGGTCTCCGACCCGAATTCGCCGATTTCACGCCTACGACCTCGCTCGGCTAACGCCTCGGCCACGCTTCGCAGCTCGGCGAGCGTCAGGCCCCAGGAACTTTATACCAGTGGGCACAATTCCAGGTTCCAGGACATCACAGTCGATGCGCACGTACACCGGCCGTCCTCCCACCGCATCCATCAGGCGCCGCGCGAATTCGGGGCCGGGCTCCACCCTGGTCAGATCGCTCCCGTCAATGGATTCACGCTCGGCGGATCGACGTCGAGCACCCGCAAGAATCGTCCGATCGGCGGTCAGGCCGGACCCCAGACCGGAATCCCACAGCCCAAGCGGGCCGGAAAGCGCGAGTCCACCAAGATAGCCGCTCGTCGTACTCGCAGGAGTATTGATATCGGCGTGCGCATCGAACCAGACGACGACAGCATCAGGCCGGTGCGTCGCAACGACGGGAACGGTGGCGAGCGTGACGGCACAGCGTCCGAAGACGGCGGCGGCCACGCACCTTGCGCAAAAAGACTCTCATAACGCTGGTTCATGGCGATCAGGTCGGCTCGCGCCGATTCCAGCTCGGCGTCCCAGGACCCCGCGGTGGCCGGACGCCGCGCACCGATCGCGTAGGCGAGTGTCCCCGAGCCTCGACGCTCAGCGCGCCGGCGAGCACGTGCGACGCTGCCATCGCCCGCGATCGTTGCGGTCTCCGGCGCGCCCCGCGTAGTCGCGTCAATGCGATGGGATGCGTGCCCATAATGACCCTTTTGGCAACGATGACTTTCTACCAGCCTACTAATCCAACGCCGGCTCGTGAAGGTTTCTCGCTCACAGCGTGCGCGACAACCTGCCAACCATCGGCTATCTGCCAGGCGCCGCACACACTCCCGGTTATCATGCTCGCTCGCCGGTAGAAGAACCTCTTTCCGACAGTAAAGCTCCTCTTCCAAAGCAGTAAAGCTCTCTTCGACAAAAACTCCCTCTTCCAGGAAGAAAACCGACGGTCATTCCTCCGGGCAGGGGACATTGCCTCACCGATTGGCCTTTTGACCATCTTTTGAAGCGTGCCCGGGCCGTGGAGACGGAGCCATTGTGGTCTTCATTCCGGAATACACGCGGCTTGTGCGCTTCATTCCGATGCCCCGGTATCGCCGGAGCGCGTCGGCGGATTCTCCGACAGCGTCAAAGGAACCATCCGCTCCTCCTGCGCCTGGCGAATCCAGCGCGCCGACAAGCCCACACCATCGAAAAGCCCTTCTTCAACGCAGCACCAGGCTCCGGGGAGAAATCGATCTGCGGATCGGTGCTTCCTCCTCCCACCATGAGCGCGCCTCCCCCGCTGAACAGGTCGCTGTTCTCAGTCATGAGGAAGTTTGTTATCTCCTCTGATCCTCCGGAAAATCCTGCAAACCAGACATTGTTCTTGCCGACGTCGTAGCGGCTGTACGAGTCGAGGATGAAAGCCCTGAGCCACGTCGACGAGCTTTCAGAGCGCCACCAGGTTTTTGTTTTTTTATCCGGAGTAACCGGCGCCACCATGAGCAGATTGTTGTCGCGGGCTACGTCTTCGAACCTATTGAGGACTTCGTTGCCTTCTTCGGTAAATTCGCCGTAACCGTCCCCGTGAAGGTAGAAGAGGATGCCCGAAGGCGCACGCCCACGAAGATGGTCAGAGTAGACAACTATACTGGCTCGTCGTGCCATTGCATGTGATCGATCGTTTGGGAAGCCCAGCCTTGGCGGATGCTTTGGCGGCCGCTGCGGCATCGACGCATGAGGCCTCATTTTGGGGTGAAGATTCAGAAAGAGCGGCGTTGAAGATATCCGAGAGCCCGACGAGGTCGTCGTCGGAATCTCCAGAGGCAGGAAAGTAACCGGCCAGGGGCGAGGGGCCGCCGCGGCGGTGGCAGAAATCAGGTGCGCATATTCGTCACCTCCAGCGTCATTTATATGCGTGATCTTGAATGCGTGACGTTTGGCAAGCTATCAGGCGGAAAGCGAGTCGACAACAGCCGAAAGCAGGGTGAGAAGTCACCAGGGTCACACTTCGCCTTTTTGACCGGCTCATTCCTCGAGCAATGCGCCACCTTCGATAAAGGCGGCGATCGTCGGTTTTGTATTCCAAGACGCGGGATCGGCACGCGGCGCGCGGCCGCATCCACCACGTCCCAATACCCTGCTATCCACTCCTGATTCCGTGGCGCATATGGCGGTCGACCATCGTGCGCACGTCGGCCCGGCCAAGAACGCGTCGGAGCAACGCGGCGGACAACGGCGCCGGGAACGGCGGTGAGCCGCCCGAGCATCGAACCTCGGGGATTCGCGCCGTCGGCTCTGGCCGTCGAAACGCCCTCTCGCAAGGCAAGCATCGCCTTTTTCATCTCCGCACGATCCTCCAGCAGGCCGTCGAGCCTCCCGCGCGAAGGATCGGACCGACCGTCATGGCCTGCTGGAGCCCGTGAAGCTTGGAGCCATCCGGCCATGTCCTTCTGAGCCTTGACATGCAGTCCGGCCGCCTCGAATGCCTCGCGCAGACGGCGATCCCGGCTGTCGTCTCCGGCCCGAGCACGGTGCCCCGCGGGAAAACAGTCGCCTCGATCGTGCGGCCGTCTCGGCCCCCCGCCGACCCTGGCCCGGGAAACCTAAAGAATACTGCTCCGGGCCTCAGGAGGCCGTCGGCCTGCGAGGGAAGGTCCCAATGGTTGAGCATGAAGACGACGTGGCCGGACCGGGCCAGCGCCCGCACGGTTTCCATGGATTTTGCGAGCCGACGCCGATCTGTCGTCACCAGAGCGACGTCGCACCTGGACCTCCTCAGGGTCTGACGCAATCCGCGGAAGGTAGCAAAACTCGCCCCCTGCCGAAGCTTCGCGCTTCCCGGCCTCGACGCCCTTGAGCTCGCGGCGGTCAATGGCCTTGCGGCGATCAGCGGCCCTTTGCGGCGGTCGGCGATGCGGAGGGTGAAGGGCTCGCGATACCATCCGCTGCGCTCGGGGCGCACAACGTGGGTCACCTGTGGCACTTAGACAGAAGCCAGCCGTAAGTCAGGCCGATCGTTCCCCGACCCGACGATCGCTACGTCCAATCCGACCTCCTGCGATTCAAATCCGACCCGCGATTCCCAACCGGACAAGAGGCCCGGCGATCATACGGGTCGAACCGGCGCGGCCGCTACAATCACACGCACAAGGCTTCCCGCACCGCGCCGAGGGCACCGGATCAATCCGCGTGCAGCTCGATTCCTTCGCCGTCCATCTCCTCGTTCAGCGCGGCCAAGCGCTTTTCGGGGTCGAGCAGCGGGTCGAGGATATGATCGGTTAGTCTCTCCGCCGAGTCTTCGACATCGGCGGGCGTCGCCTGGACCGCGCCGTTGAAAAATGAAGGCGGGCAGGAACTTCAGATGGACGAGGTTTGCCGTCTGCTGCAGTGGCTTCACGAACTCGCTCATCGAGAAATTGTTGCACCCGCCGGCTCGATACGACTCCGCCGGGCCGCCTGTCGAAATCGCGGGAGATCCCACTCGCGCCCTTCGAGCGCCCTGCCTTTCGGCCCGTAAGCTCAGTTGTAAGTAAGCACCTGGTCAGCCACTGCTTCATGAGCGGCGGGTCGAATACCGTAGAAGGGATGCTGGAACACGATCCGGTCGTGCGCGAGCAGGGCCTCCTGCTCCGCGGCAACATCGATCTTGCCGTCGGGATACAGCTCATAGACTTTGCGGACGGTGACCTCGAGCTCGCCCTCGAGGCGCTCGACCCACGCCTTGTTTACGGTGGAAGTCGAAAGATTGGGATGGAAGACGTTGACCAAAACTCTACTTGTTTCTCCTCAATGCTGCGGCGAGCCTCGCGGGAAGCCGAGGCGCCCTCAGCGCTCCGCCCACCCAACGCTACGCTTCGCGGGGCTCCGCGGCAATGGCGAAATATCCGTCCCGCGGGCCTACCTGAGGATGCGCACGACCCGCAGCTTTACCCCACGTGGAAGTAGCGATCGACGAGGTCTTCGACCCGCACCCAGTTCTCCGCGATGTCATCGCGCAAAGTTTCATCCCCCAGATCGATCAACCGTTTTGCCCATGCGTCGATAAGGCCCGCGGGGAAGACGCCGTATTCTTTTCGTACGTCGCCCGTTGGGCGAGAAGGCGCTGTGCGGCCTCGGCGCACGAAGTCGGCAGTTGCTCGAGCTTCGGCCATCTGCGACGCATCGCCGCTGACATAGCGGGCATTCGCATATTCGAGCATCGTCGGATCGAGTCAGCCCCACGCGGGCAGCCACCGTTACTCCCGCCAACAACAAATGAATGTTCGCCGAGCCGTCGGGCGAACGCAGCTCCACAGTTTGCGAATCGTTCGGAAGCACGCCCACGGACCCCTCCTGAGGATTCGCATCACGGAACATCCTGTCATCAAGGTTCTGCCACCCCAGCGGCACCCGTACGAGCACCATCGACTGGTTGCGGTCGCCCCAGCAGATGGCCGTGGAGCTTCCTGGTGAGGGACGAGTCGGAGGAACGACGTCGGCACCGTATTGCCGAAAGCCGTCAGCGACGCCGCATGCAGCAGATAGCCGCCAATCACCTTCCGCGCCTCGTCTGTGAGGCCTGCGCCTTCCGAAAACTGGTTGACCCCGTCTTCATGAGCCTTGTGTGGAAGTGCATTCCTGAACCAGCCTGCCCCACCGCAATCTTGGGAGAGAAAGAAACCTCGATCCCGTGGAATGAGCCACTACGCACCACCCACTCTGGCCAGCGCCATCTGGTCGGCGGCGCGCACTACGTCCGTCGGAAGGAACTCGATCTCCTGCTGGACCGCTTGGACGCCGTCGGCGACGAAATTGCCGACCTCGGCATGGGCGTATTTGACCGCGCAGCCCATTTGCGCGAGGTAGGCGAGCGCCTCGGTGCGCACATTTTCCCACTCGAGAAGGGAGAGGCCTCGTGGTAGCCGCGTTGCGATTCGACGGAGAAAAAGCGCTCGGCGGGCGAGAACAGGTAGTACTCGAGGCTCGCCGAGAGCCTCGAGCCTGCACCCGTGGCGGATTCTGAGCGCATCTTGAGTCCCTTTGCGGAGCACCCGCTGAGGTGCACTCGCCAAAGGATTGCCGTCGACGTCGTAGAACCCGCACATGATGTCGAGGCTGGGAAGCGCAGCGAACGGGTTAAGAAAGGCTGTGTGCAGCTGCGGCACGACATAGAGGTCGGAGCTGGCGGCATCGACGAAATCAAAAAGCGAGGAACCATCCACCCGCTCCCCCATCGTCAGCACCCTGTCGAGATGGGCAGCGGACTGTATCGCGAAATTAAGAGTCTTGAGCCTCCCCGTCTCCTCCGACATATCTGAGATTGAGCATAGAGATGTCGCGCTCGCCGACGAAACGAGCGATGTCGGCCCTGGTGAATTGATCAGCGGCTTCCCAAGCGCCCGTACGAGCGGATTTGGATTCAGAGTCAGGATTCGGCCTCAAGCATGTGTCTCTCCTCATTGACAGCACCAGTTGACAGCTAATGGACGCGATGAAGGCGATTATCCCAGATATCACCAAGGCCGACCACTCGTTTGGAGGCCGACTGCTGGCTTGACCGAACAATGCACAGTCACAGACAGCCGTCCTCCCCTCCGCATGCCGCCCCCATCGCCCTCCGTATGCCGACCACAAATAGTCTCGCTCGCATTCAGGAGAAGAATAAAAACCTAATAATTAGTAAGCGATTTTTCACGGCATACCCGCATTGGCTCACAGCAGCACAAGTTTCACACATTATGCAGCTCCTCGAGTCAGAAAAATCAGTGTCTCCGAAAAAGGAGTTAGCACACATTCGGGCAGAGCACACATGATGAACCGTCCGAGCACACACCTTGTGTTCATCCAATTGATTTGTGGGAAACAAACGGATTGAGGATTTGCGAGAAACAAATAGCCTGAGAAAAAGTGCATGCAAAACGAGAAACGAACACCGCCACCCGCAAAAATCAAGAAAAATCGGAAAGAATTTTAGACGACGACCACCCTGCCGAACACCGCGTCATAAATCTCGCAACAGCAATTGAAGCCAAAATCAAGCCCTAAATGAGTATCTTTGATCATTCCAGAAATCAACTCCCGAAATATCAGGGAAAAGTAACCTTCAACGTGTTTCTCATCAAATTTGGAGTGTTCGCCTTTAACCAAACCGTACCGTCAGGTAATATAACAGGCACAAAAGGTGGCGTGACGAACAAGCGTAGAGTCCTCTATGCGCAGCGTGTCGGAGTTGTTCAAACCCGATATTTCACACTGGCGTCGTGCGCACACCCACACACTCACCCCTTCTAATCGACCACAAGATCCAACCAATCTAGTGACAAAATCACTGCGCCCTGCGTGCATTGACTAAGCCCATAGTCAGGAAGGAAAACCGAATGATCGCCATAACCCTATTAGTAGGAATACTATTCTGGATTGGCATGTCGACGTTTGGGCAGGGACCTCTTCGCGATGGTACACAGCTGCAAAATCGATCCGACGATCGAATCCAATAATTTCAGCGTCCTCGTCCCCATATACGGGAACGTTGCCTACCTACAGAACGTCGAATTCCTCAGGCCGTACGGGAACCGAATCGTCCTGTGCACCACTTCGGGGAAACAGCAGAATTCTATCAAGCCTCGAAGAAATCGCCGTAGACTGCGGCTTCAAGATTTTTAGAAGTAGCTATGTTCCGCGCACGATGGGCCGCAAGAAAAGTACACGTGGCTTGACGAGGGACACCCATCGTTCGCGACGCTCTCAACTAACGTTCAGCTCAATGCCTACACAATATGCCTCGATGCCGACACCACTGCCGATGAATCACTCGGCTCCATCGTCGGGGCTCTCATCGTCAACAATGCCGACTTCGCCTCGGTTCAAATTGTGACCCAGAAAGATGGCCCAGCCATCGTACAGCTGCAGCGCCATGAGTACATTCTTAGCATGCGAGCCCGCCGGATCATGCCCTGGCTCCTCAGCGGCGCCTTTCCATTTGGGCCGCACTCGACGTCATGCGCCTGATCATGCAGAATCATTCTCTGTTCTTCCAAGGCAACGACGTCGAAACCGGAATCCTGGGCGACGCAATGGGATTCAAGTCCGTGCACATCATGGCCAATGTCAACACGAACGTTCCGGACACTCTATGCCTGGTGGCGTCAGCGAATCGCTTGAGCGCCGGATCCTTCCGGCTTTTCATCGTGAACTTCCGGTTCATCTTCCGCCACCCATTCCTCTGGGCCTACAGCGGAATCATCGTGATCTTCATGTTTGCCTTGCGTTGGTTCGCCATTCTCACCCCCGGGTGGACCTTGCTACTCGCTCTGGTGTTCTACTACATCGCAATGATCTGGCTGCACTGGGATGAGGGAAGCAAATGGCTGCTCTTCCAGCCCTCTATTCACTTTTCGTCAGCCTTTTCGTCGTGCCCGTGGGGATCGTCTCACTTCATCATGGCGATTCCCGAGCGCAACTTCGGGCTCATCAGACCCGCAGAAGCCGCAAGGTGACGCCGCAATCCCCGTCTTCCCTACAAGCTGCCACCGCAGATCGGCGATCGCCCGCGCAGGTGCAAATGCGGGATCATCGGGCACGCATACCGGGGAGCACGCGGCTCACCAGGAGCACGCGTTCGAACACACGAGGTGAGATCACCGGCTCACCAAGAGTCAGTCCGCAAATCGAAACTCGATTGACTTCAGGGAGCCGCCCCACATGGAGGCGGCCCTCTTTTGCTTTCTTCGCCCGTGCTACCTCAGCTGCCCGTGTCATCTCCTCTTCACCTCGTCAGTGTTTCTTCGCCCGCACTGCCTCCCTGTCGTCGCACATCACTTTGTCGTCTGGCCATGTCGTCCATTTCGTCATTTGCTTTCCCCATACGGGAAGCCGAATCACCTCGTCACCTCGAAAGCCGGTCGTCATCCGATCCCACCCATATGGGTGTAAGTACCCGTGCCGTCAAAGTTGGGAATGACCTTTGAAACGAACAGAAAATAGGGGAGTCGATCAGTCGCATGAGGATGCAGAATCGGGAGGCGCCATGGCGACGCTTGCAGCGGGTCGGCGACACTCTGTCGCCTGCAAAACGGACGGAACAGCCGTAGCTATCAGGTTATCGCCGGAGCGGTGAAGGCTCCGTGGAAGAATGGACGGATATTATCGCCGTCGCCGCCGGAAATGTGCACACAGCTCCCAATACCGGCTGCTCGCATACGGTCGGCTTGCGGGCCGACGGTACCGTTGTGGCAACCGGGTGGAACGAGCACGGTCAATGCGACGTCTTAGATTGGGCCGATATTGTCAAGGTCTCTGCAGGCTGGCGCAGAACTTTGGGGGTGCACGCGGACGGCACAGTCGTGGCCGCCGGCAGAAATGACGAAGGTCAGTGCGACATCGGCCTGTGGAGTCGAATTATTGAAACCTCTTGCGGCGATTGGCATTCAGTGGCGCTAAGACGAGACGGCGCCGTCATGGCTGTTGCGGGAACGATCGATACGGCAGTGCGACGTCGCCGGATGGCATGGGATAACCGCGGTCAGCGCCGGCTACCTTCATACGGTCGGCGTGCGCGAGGACGGAACAGTCGTAGCGACCGGATGGGACCGCTTCGGGCAGTGCGGCGTCGGAGATTGACGAAAGTCAAGGCCGTCGCCGCGGGAAGTCGCCATACCGTGGCCCTTTTGACGGATGGAACATTGCGGGCGGTTGGCGATAATCGAGACAAGCAATGCAATGTCCAAAGCTGGCAAGGCATCGTCGCGATCGCAGCAGGATCGGGGCATACTCTAGGGTTGCGCCGTGACGGCACGGTGCTCGCCGCGGACGCAACGAATACGGTCAGTGCAATGTCAGGGAATGGAACGGCATCCGCCTCCCTGAAAAAGCCCGACGGACGCCATCGTGAAGTCTGCATATACAGCAGCGCTAATCAATCGATTCGGCTTCGAGGCGGCGCCTTCCCTGACGGAAAAAGACGCTCACCGCTGAAACGAATGCGATGATCCCTATCCCCAGTAAAACATTGAACGACGTTTGAGGCCCGCCGTCCCGGCGACAAAATTCCAGGATTGACCGCTTGCGCGGAGTTGACGATTGTTGCGATAGCCGTTCCGATCGCGCCGCCCTAGTTGTTGAATCGTGTTGAAGGCGGCGTTTCCATCGGCCTGAGGTTTTCGGCAACGATCGCAGGCCATTCGTCATCGAATTCGAAATAGACAAACCCTGGCAGACGGGGAAAAAGCGCATAGATGAGTGCTAGTTGACTCTCGTCGCGCGAACTCGCAACTGGCAAAGAGAACGAGGGTTGCCACTCCTACAGCTGCTCCTATGAGAATTGGACGACAGCCTCGAGTCGATCCATAACCCTTCCTCCCAGCGGGGTGAGTATCGCCCGATAGCGCGCACCCAGGCAGTAACAAAACAGCCCGCGGCAAAATGAACTCAACGATTTGACGAGCCGCCCGAAGTACGGGATGAGATAGCCTAGAGCCAGCACGACGGCTTGGATGAGCACCGCGTACACGAGGCTCAGCGCATAGGTGCGGTCGGCGAAGATTCCCACTCGCAGAAGAGGAATGCGCGATCGTTGAGACGCCCAGACGAATCCAGCCAGAAGCACGAAGGCCAATGCGAACAGCCCCAGAACTTTCGGACTCGTCCATGCGCTTTCCGACGCCGCATTGGCGGCTACCACGAGCATCACAAAACCCGACGCAACCAGCAAAAACTGGAACAAACTAAAGCTGGCCTTCTCCGAAAGCCGCGCGCTTGGCGGATCGTCGCCACCCCGAGGGCCAAGGCGAGAAAAAGAAACGGCAGGAGCACAAGGAAAATTGAACGCCAGCCGAAGGTCCCTATGAGCAATCCGCCAAGCGAAGGACCGATCGCCGGAGCTATGGCGATGATAAGCGTAGCCACTCCATCATCATCCCGAGTTTGCCCGCGGGCACCTGTTGCAGCACGATGTTGAACATGAGAGGCAAGGCAATTCCTGTGCCGACGCCTTGCAGAATACGCCCAGCGATGAGGAAGACGAATTGCGGAGCGACCATATTACCACCGTTCCCGCAAGGAACATCCCATGGCCACGAGGAATAGATCCTTGGCGCGGAATCTGCGATTGAGGAACGAGGAGATCGGCATAATCGCGGAAAGCACCAGCAGATAGCAGGTCGTCACCCACTGCACCGTTGCCGTCGTCACATGGAACTCTTTCATGAGCGCCGGAAACGCAATATTCAGTGCGGTCTCCACGACGACGCCGGCGAAGGACATAATGCCCACGGCTACGACGGACGCGATGAGGCGTCCGTCGAGACGCCTTTCAAAATTGACATGCTCTCGCTTTCATCGCCGGTTCCATGAAGCAGCTGGACCGCGCGCACTCAACTCGTACAACAATGACACTCTAGAGCCGATGATTGACGCTTGCAGGTCGTTGATGCTCGAATATGCCCTTCCACTCGCCTTACAGCTCCGGCATCGACAAAATATCAACGACGAGTCCGACATTGAGGGGGTCAAAAAGATCTCCGGAAACGAAAACTCGGCAGGCCGGGAAAAGCTCGCAAGAAAGGAGAAGAACTAAGAGATCGAAAAGCATAGTCTCCTCATTCAATGGCGCTCGTAGCCTCATTGGATTACGTTGTCGTTGGACTTGCCTCGTTACGCTCTGATGTCGCGTCGGCTTTCCTCGACTGCAAAAGGGGCGGCGTACGACTACTAAAAAGGTGGCATCGACAGCCAAGGGGCACTGACTCCCTTGAAAGGAACGCCTGAATCTCAACGATGTCCAGCAGACGCTTTTTCTTCCCGTTGATGGGACGAGCCGACGCCGCACGCCGCTGGCAGCGCATCTCTTTCCCGACCCGTGGGCCGAATACGCGATGAGCATCCGAGGCGGAATGAAGCACCGCTCAGCAGCTTAACGCTTTCCTGTCCGCGGTTTACGGTCTGCGCCATTTTGCTGACCGTCCGTGAGATCAACGCCTATCTTGCAGAGCATCCCTGGCGCAGCGGTTGTGAACATCGGCTGTCGGACTCGATCGCATCGTCCATGAAATCGACGATTCCGAGTCTCTCGTCTACAATCTCGATTTTCCCGAAGTGCTCAAGGCTCGTGACCGTTGGATCGAACCGCACGCGCGCGAGATCGCCTTTCCCTATTCGGCGACCGATCATCGGTGGATGGACCACGTCGATGCAGGCAGAGGACTCGTCGCCATAGCGGCCGGCGTTTTCTATTATTTCGAGAGCAGACGAGGTCAGCGCTCGTAAAGAAATGGGCGCCCGCTTCCCGGCAGCCGCCTGTGCTACGACGCCGAGTCCCCACAGTCGACCGAAGGCAGCGAAAGAACATCCGTCGCAACGGCACTCTGATGCGCGCATGCCTTCCGAGTGAAAGATCCTTACAGCGCACGGTCATGGAGCGACCGAATAGCCGACATACGCATCGAATTCGACTTCTTCGTATCTTCCAGCCTCCTCGCGCTCTGAGCTCCCTCGTGGGATCCGCTTTGCCTTCAATTTTTCCGCATGATCAAAGGTATGTACGAGGTGGTCATCACCTTCGAGTGATGCGGACGGCAAGCAATGCGAGACGAGCACCGAAGAGAGAAGGAACGTAACAATAAGTCACGGGCAAGTCAGCGGATAAACGAGATTTTGCTTTCCCATAGGCTTCCGCAAGCCGTCAAGCAACCGCAAGAATTTCACCATGCATCACGGCGAACCATCCTGGCTGGCGCCCACCGTCGCCATCCCCGCCATCGTTTTCGAGGTCAGAGGGCCGTGGCCAGGCCCAGCCTCGCACGCTCGGACCAAAGGAGCCAGGCATCGCTCAGCCCATGTGGCTGACCACCATGCGCGATCTTCTTCCCGGCGAAGCACCATGTCGAAGCGGAAGAATCCACATCTTCCAGCCCGGCTTCGAGGCTCCAGGCCAGCAAGCGGCTTCCGGCGTCCGGCCTCCGCCGCCATTTGTCCTTGCGGTCGCCGTATACGCCGACATCCACATGTCCATGCCTTCGTGCTGAGGAAACCAACTCATGGCCGAATAAATCGCGTCGCGCACGGCGATGATCCCACCGGGACGGGCCACTGACGCATCTCTCGCAGAGCCGCCACAGGATCGCCTCACATGTTGCAATACCTCGGTGGGCATGAACGACATCGAATGCGTCGTCTCGAACGGCAAGGCGAGGATGTCGCCGCAGGCCAACCTCGACCCGTCTGCAAGCAAGCCTCGTTTCGCTGGCGGTGTCCCTCGCAGCGTCCATGGCGTCGGGCGCAGCGTCAAGCGCCACGACGCGCCCGGGAGACACAAGTTCGGCGAGGTCCGCGGTGATGGAGGCCGGGCCGCAACCGACGTCAAGCACATCCATTCCCGGGTGCAGGCGAGGAAGCAGATACCCGGCCGAATCCTCGACGCCTCGTTGCGAGTGCCCGGCAAGCACTGCCGGGCCGTGTCCGTGAGTGTAACGGATCCAGTCTTGCGAGAGCAGAACTCGCGTCAACGCCATTCCTCGATGACGTGATGGGCCTCCATCCTTTTCTTTGACTATTCCTCATCACGCTGTTCTTGACTCAGGACTATTCGTCGTCACGACGATTCATCCTCATGGCGACTCATCCTCACTTGGGAATCCGTCTCATAGCGATTCATCCTCGCTCGGCGCGTCACCAACCATGGTTTCACGCGCGCTTGACGGCGGTTTCACCGGGCCGGACTGTGCAACTATACAATACACGGTAGATACGAGCGGGCTCGCGCGAAATCAGCGCGTGAATCGTCGTCAATGGCTCCTTGAGGCGACGGCGAGCTTCCGTCTGGTCGGCCTGGTTTCGTCTTCATCGCAAAAATGGCCGACCGTCTCTAGCCGACGGTCGGCCTCCGGTGATATATGCTGAACGTCAGCCGGGCAGTCCTAAGAGGCGACGGGTGTAGACGGCTTGACCCGAGGTTGGGCGGCGTCGTCGACGATCGAAACCAGTCGCGCAGCAAGGGTGACGGGCGAGTCCATGAATCATCAACGACGTCGGTCAAATCATCTCGCTCACCCCGCGAAGATACTCCGCCGCCCGAGCGTAAGCGTCACCAAGGTATGCAGTGAGAAGGAAATGTCGTTCACCACCACCTTGGCTGCCCCTCGAGTATGGCGCCAATCTTCAGTGTTGTCAGGAAGATTCAGGCCGAAGCGCCTTTATGGCCGCCTGTAATCCATTGGTCGGTTCCACAAACGGAGCGATTTGAGATCGATCTCCTGGCAGTATGCCAGGCGAGTTGCCGCGAGTCTACGCGAGGCGCAGTCCGGGGCTGGTTGTTCATTTGCTTGTCCACGGTGACGCCCGAAAGAGCATCGATTGCAGCGTCCGCGCGAACGAGACAAGCCATCAATGAGAATATCCGAGAAGATCATGAAGAAGACGCCACCAGCAGCCCATCGATGGAACTCACGAACTCGCAAAGACGGGGTACCTCTTCGACTGCAACAGCCTTTTGGGCCCTGTTAACTGCTCCCGACCCAGGTACCGAAAACGATTGCTCACAAGAACGATGTCTCGGCAGAGGCATCGTCTTGCTTCTCGGCACCACGCCGAGTAACCTCGATGGTGGGTTCGGCGTCTTCGATCGTTCCCGTTTCAGGTACAGGGCTATGACCTTCAGGATTTCTCATCCGTCCACAGCCCAACCTTTCGGCGTCCCGAGTAGCCACCGGCCTCTTTGACGAGACGGTTCCACGACATGTCCGCAAGGTGGATCAACGTGTGCGACAGTCTCTTTCCGTGCTTTCAGCCCAATCGTTGTAGATGTGGTGCGTGATGTGAGCCGCATCCTCCATGCATTCCTTCACGGAGTCAATGGCGTATCGCTTGCTCGCGTAGTTGCCTTTGGTATTGCGCACAAGGCTCGGCCAATCGCGAGGGGTCAAGATGTCTTGTGCCCACTCTTCCTCCGACGGGGAAATATCGCCCGCCAGCACTCGAAGGCCGGTAGCCATTATGTCCGCCCACCCTTTCCTCAGGCGGGTTTTCACGGTCATCAAGGCCGGCATGCCCTCAATGGAAGAAGCGTAGTTCTCGAAATCGCTGCCCGTATGGGTACGGTACTTCAAGGACAAGTACTCAACGACAGCAGCCCAGCAATCTTCATCCGTATACGTCTTCCCCCGGCCATCTCTTATAACGAGGTCGTCCGGTTTCATCTGCTGGGCATCGTCCGTTTCGGCATCCTCCTTTGCTTCCTCGGATTCTTGGGACGGTTCGTGCGTATCTCCCCTGGCGATCGAATGGAGATCGAACTCTGCCGCGTTCCGATCCAGTGGGCTCTCACGCTCTTTGTTGGCGAGATCCCATAATTCTTCGCGGTTCTTCTCCTTATAGTCCGAGGATTCGGCATCGTCCTCATCCTGAACCACGGCCTCGACCGATCCCGCTCGAGATCTCTGACTATTCGGCACGCGTCGTTCTAACCTTTCGAAGAGTGACGAAAGGATACAGACCCAGACTCGATAGCGAACGGCTGCGGCGGAAACGCCTCATCCGTAGCCACCTCGCTCATGCTGCTGTCCGCGCGCCAGGGCCTCCGCATTCCATTTGACGCCAGGGACGAACTCGGCGCGCGCCCAGGAAATGGCTCGAATATACCCTTCCGCGCTGTCCAGGGATTTCTCGACGTGTCTTTTGCTGAGGAGAGAAGCAGACCCAGGATGGCCAAGCTATTAGACAGATCCTCTTTATCTTCGGGAAGGAATCGGAGGATATCGGTGTTCCCGTGGCAGTAACGCTCTCAAGGTGGCCTGAGCGTAGAAATCGATTCAGGAGTTGCAACGGGAGAGGAGCCTGGTTACGCCGTACACGAACTCGGGGGCCATGTTCTAAGTGGCGAAGTACGTAGCCAAGTCCACCTCCTCGCATGAGAAGGCGCTCGCATCGCATGAAGGCTAGCTTGCCCAAGGGACAAGTATCTCGACCACCTTCACTGGCGACATCTTTGAGGTGGACGTACGCGTCGTTCGCTATATCCAGATCCATGTGACAGCACCACTTCCGTAGGCCGTCCGCCCACCGATCAGAGAGCGGAATATCTTTCAAAAAGCGCACTTTCTATTTTTAGAATGCCCCCAATCTCTTGACTACCCCAAATCGCCTATTGTGTAAACAAGTGAGAACTCCCAGCTCGCAAAAGTGCGTACAACCTCGTGAAAAACGCTTGGGAGCTCATCATCCCTCGGCACTCGCATCGGTTTCGACATTTGGCCTCCCCACCGGCACATTTTCTCGCGGGCATCGAAAACTCACTGGGGACGCAGTTGTAAGTGGCGCTCGTTGCAACTCGGCTTTTCGAGCGGTTGGTTCGCGCCGTCCAAGTCGGCGTGCGGCTGAGGAGAACACTCCCTGACCTTCGAGACGAGGCCACAGGGAATACTGTACCTACGCAGTGACGGACCCCCTTAGGGGCTCGCCACACTCGTTCGCAACGAGCCTTGGCAGCATCCTCGCCGCACAACCCCGCTGAGCTCCCTCGCGACGAGCATCGCCATTCGCGCTCGCGGCAACTCAGCTATTGTCAACCGACCCGTGCGGCGCGGGTCGGTTTCTGCCTGGCTCAGTCGATACTCTGGGCACCTGGAGTCGGTATTGTTCGGCGCCATCATATTGGCTTGGCCGCTTCGGGAACGTAGACGCTCAGCCCGCCGTCGCCCACGGAAGTTCCACGGCGCCGTCATCGCCGACGACGACCGGGTTCGTGACCGCCCACCACGCTAATCCATGTCTTTCCGGCGTGGCGGGAACCGACGTAGAGGCGCTTGACACCGGCCAGACGGTCCGACAAGACCACCGCCAGCCCCGAACCGGGATGGGCATCATCGCCTTCACGCGCAAAAACCAACAACATCTGGGGCATCGAAAGCATCGTGTTGCGGCCGTGGGCAAGCGCACGCCGCATGGTCATGCAAGCGGCAGCTCAACAACAGCCGGCAGATCGCCCGTCTCGGCGTGCCGAAGAGATCGCCCCAAAAGACGCAGGGCGTGCCGGCCTGCGCAGCAAAATAATGGCGTAAGTCGAAGGTTTGAACCACGATTGACGGTAGAGGCAAGCGATTGCCCCGGCTGGGTGTCGTGGTTCTCGACGAAAGTGACGGCGCGGGGCGGGTCGGCCTCAACAAGAGTGCCGTCAAAGAGCCGGGAAAGATCGACGTCGCCGTTGGAGTTCGAAGCCGCGTGCAGGTGGAAGTGGAAGGGCACGTCGAACAGACTCGTGGACGGAACAGCTTCGAGGTATTGCTCCAGCTCGGTGACGTCGTGAGACCAGTACTGCCGACGGCCGGGAGGGCGCGCCGGTAGCCTTGGCGAAGCTCGGGGAAGCCAGCCGGCGAAGAAATCAGCGCCGATATGCTTGACGGCGTCAAGGCGCAAGCCGTCAATGTCGGCGGTTTCGACATACCAGCGTCCCCAGCGGTCCAGTTCATCGCGCACCTTGGGGTCAGCAATATCGACGTCGCAGCCCATCAGGTAGTCGTAGTTGCCGAACTCATCGTCGACGTTCCCGTTCCACTCGTTTTCCCTCGAACAGCCACACCCCGGAAATCCCGCGGTTCTCGTCCCAGTCGGAGCCGTTAAAACACGTCCAATCCCACGTGAAATCGGAAGATGCCTCGCGCGGCCGGGAAATTCGTGCGCGTCCATGCCCGGATCTCTTCGACCTCGCCGAGGGGCCGACGGCGATCCCCGGATCCACGGGCGTGGCCCCCACGATCTCGGCCACTTCCCCGCCCATGCGGTGATTGAGAACAATGTCGGCCACCACGGCAATGCCCTGCATCATGCAGTGCCGCCACGGCAGCAAGGTATTCATCTTTGGTGCCGTACTTGGTGGGCACCGTGCCTTTCTGATCAAACTCCCCCAAGTCATACATGTCATAGACCCCGTAACCGACGTCCTTCACTCCCGCCTGTCCCTTATAGGCGGGCGGGAGCCATATGGAACTGACGCCGCAGGCAGCCAAGAACACCGCATTCTCGGCCAGGAGGCGCCAATGGCTTGAATTCGGAGCCATGTCCCAAGCAAAAGCCTGAAGCAGAAGAGGATTGACAACATGGGATGCGGAATCGCCTGTGCTGGCACTCGGCATCGGCTCGGCGAATGCCGGTCCGCTCTCCTCAGCAGCGCCCTCTTGCTCGGCGAACGCCGGCCTCACGTCCTGGGGAACAGACGTCCGCTCATCGTTCGTGCGATCGTTACTGCCCATGCCGTCGGTCCTTTCCAAAGCTCATCGATCGAGGCTCACGTAGACATTACCCGCTGGCCCTTCCTCGAAGAATCTTTACAAACGCTGAAAAGAACTCGCTGCGGCAGCATTCGCTTCCGAGCGAGACGGCCAGCACCCAAACAATACAAGACACCGCCAAAGAGCTGACGGATCCGACGCTTCGTAAGACGCGCACCCTTGGAAGCACAGGTTCAGAATTTACCTTCCCCCACACTTCGAAGGCGTGCGCTCGCTTGTCGACTCCGGTTCACCTCTCACGGTTCGCCGCCTGGCGACCCCGCTTCGCCCTGGCCACGGCCAAAATCCCATCAACCACCGCCAGCATCGGGCGCTTAGGAAATACACGGTGACAAATCAGCGCCGCGACGGCGTTCATCAACCCGTCGACGACGCTCGGCTTCCCGGCTTTCAGCGCACGCATGGCAGTGTTTACGACCTGCCGAGTCGAACGCAGTTTTTCCGACAACGGTTGCTTCGTCAGAAACCTCGAAGAAAGGAGTGTCCGTGGAGCCGGGGCACACTGCGAGGACACGGATGCCATTCCGCCTATTCTCGCGCCAAAGGGCCTCGGTAAAAAGAAAGCACGAGCCTTCGTGGCGCCATAAACAGCCATATGCAGCGGCTGGAAAGCCGCGGTCGATGAGATGTTGATGATCGTGCCGCTTCCGCGCTCGCGCATGGCGGGTAGGTACCTCGCTGTCAGGCCCACGACGGCAGAGACAGTTGAGGCACACCTCTTGCTCTGCCGCCCGGAGCGTCGTCGGCGACGTCGAAGCCCGTGCCGAAACCAGCATTGTTGACGAGCACATCCACCGCCACGCCCATGCGGGACGTCTCGTTCCAAAGCTGCTCAGCCGCCGGGGTCCGACAGGTCGATCGAGCGCGGTGACGTCTACGCCGCGTTGATCACGGAGCCCTCGGCGAGAGCATCGAGTTTTTCCTTCCTACGGGCCACCAAAAGAAGATCGTGCTTCGGCAGCGTATCGACGAGCAAACTCCCTCGCCGATACCAGACGACGCTCCGGGTGATGAGGGCAACCATTTTCTTCCTTTCAATACATTTTGTTTTGAAAGTACTTTATGTCATCGAAAGCCGTCCTTCCATCTACATACCGCGAGAGGCTCTTCACTTTTCACACGCTGTCTCAACATCTGCAGTTACCCCACTACCGCTTAGCCACCTTCTCGTCGCCACCCCGCAATCTTTTAGCTATTGCCTCACCGCTCCGGAGCCTTCGCCTCGCCATCTCATAGTCATCACCTCGGGACCGCGGGAGAAGCAATGTTCGACACCATCGAAGAGGCAATATTCGACGCCATCGAATACGACGCCGCGATTATTCGCGCGTGCCCTGTCGCAAACACGGCGCTCAACCCTCACATCCCTTGCCACCCGGCATAATGGGCGGCATGGATGAACCACGCGCAGCATTGCAGTGAAGCGCCTGGCGAAAAATGGCGACGGCGCTCGCCGCAGGAGCTTTGCACTTTGTGTCGCCTGCGCCTTCGGACAGGATAGTTCCACGCGCCCTGCCGGGTTCGCCCCGCGCATACACATACGCCTCGGCATCGCAGAGCTGGGCATTGCCGCGCTACTCGCCAATCGGAAGACGTGCCGCTTTGGCGGCTTGGCCGCGGCGGCACTTTTTGCTGCCGTATATCCCGCGAATATTCAGATGGCATTAGACGCGCGCGGCAAAGACCACGTGACAGAGTTATTGCCTACGGGCGCCTCCCGTTCCAATTCCTGATGATCTCGCAGCGCTTGGCGCATCTGGCGGGCAAGGCAGGCATAAGACCCGGCGCAGACAGAGGAGGCGTAAAACTATCTGCGACCGGATGCGTCTCATGCCAACCCTCCATTCTTCGGCACAGAAGGCCTCGTAAATCCAGCTTTCCGCATCAATCCCTATGCGATTCATTACTCATCAGTTAAAGCGCGACAGACAATACGCTTGCGCCAGCACCTTCCTCGGGAAGGTCGTCCCGACTCCCGCGCCAGGGAATGCCTCACGAACAGACCCTCTCCCGAAAATGCACGGAAAATAAAGGATAAATACAGCTTTGAATATCAGAAAGCTCGGCATTCGACGTCGCTTCTCCCAGGTCGCAAAACATTTAGAGAATGAACAGACCAACCAAAGGACGAACTACGACGTAAGCAACAACAAAGCGGCATGAGACGCACTGGCAGGTTCGGCTGTGAAAACGAGAATGCGCTGCCCGTTGCCCTCCGGCAAGTGGAGCACTTCGTAAGCTGGCAGGTAGCTTCGCCCAACTCGGGATGACGGAACCGTTTGACCCCGCTCAGTACACAGGCGCACATCGTGCCCGGCCCACAATTGTGCGAACTCCGGGCTGTTCACCGACAACTCTCCGACAGCGGGCAAAAGCCTCCGGTCCTCGGCAGAACTGAGCCGCGACATACCTCAAAAGAGGCAACCGCGAGAGCGGCTTTGCATCATGCCAGTCGACGCAAAGATCGCGAGTGCGCGGGTCCAAAAATAACAAGCGCAGCTGGTTCGGCCGATCAGCTCGCCGCACGGGCGCGTCGAAGTCGAGATGTCCGGCCAGCAATCGATGGCCAATACGGTTCCAGGCGAGAAATGTCGTTGAACCGGCTGAGCAGCATCGCTGGCACATTGTCCATGGCATGCAGTACGCGCCCGCTCCGGGTTTGGCGGTCTCCGGCTTTCAACGTCCAGCTCCTCGTAGCAGGAGCGGGATGCGCCAGGCGAACAGGTGGGCTCGCCCATCTGCATCGAGTTTCAGGGCACGGGCGAGTGCATCAATGACAGCGTCGGAGGCGTGGCGCGACCGCCCCTGCTCCAACCGGGTCAGATAGGGTTACCGACACACCGGCCAACTGGGTGAGTTCTTCACGTCGCAGGCTCTGGCACTCGACGCCGTCCGTAGCTGACCATTCCGGACGTCGTCCGGGGTGATGTGGTCACGACGAGAACGCAGAAAGTCTCTCAAGTTCGGTCACCGGCTGCCCTTGTAAGGCGCACTCGCTGACCGACGCGGCATAGATCGGTTCTTCCATGATTCCCATTGTCCAATATGCAGTTTCGACGGATCCTGCCCTGGCAGTGCTAGGCAACTTAAGACCCGGCAAATCAAGGATCTGGCTACGTTCTTTTTCCAAGCCCTGAGTCTGGATTGCATGAGCGAAACGGACAATTCTGCGCCTTTCATCAACCGCTGCGGCGGGGCATCTCGGCACCAAGCGAGCGTCAATCCGTGGCCAATCAGCAAAGCCAAAGTCGCAGAGCGATCTGCGCCAAGTGCGGAAGGGCACACGGCCAAACAACAGAAAAGCAGCGGCAGAGCACACCGAACACCAACAAATCACAGAAAGCTTCACGGCGGTGCAGCGAATCGCTATGACCGTGCTTCTCACAGCGAATTTCACCCTTGCCGTGGACTTCTCGATATTGAACGTCGCGTTGCCGCACATCGGCCACGACCTCGGCTTCGCAACCGACGCACTGCAATGGATCGTGACAGCTTGCGCCATGCGCGGCAGGATCACACTGTTTTTCGGCCGAATCGCCGACCTCTTCGGCCGCAAGCGCCTATTCCTCACCGGAATAGTGCTGCTAGGCATTTCTTCCTTGGCCGGCGGCCTCGCCCAGGGGACCTCGCTGATGATCGTCGCGCGGATCGGACAGGATTGGCGACGGCAATGGTCACCCCAGCCGCACTATCGCTGATGACCACGATGTTCCCCGAAGGGCCCGCACGGTCGAAGGCGCTTGGGCTCAACGGCGCCCTCATGGCCGCGGGTTTTACCGGCGGCGCGATCTTAGGAGGTCTGCTCACGGGCACGGTCTCATGGAGATGGGCGTTTTTCATCAATGTCGCCGCTGCCCTGGCTGTTATCGTTATCGCGCCGGTCGTGCTCCGCGAACCCATCGCCGCAAGCCGGCCGAAACTGGATGTTCCCGGCGCGATCCTCATCACCGCAGCGCTGGTCACCTCGTATTCGGCATCGACGCGGCGGGCCGGATCGGCTGGAGCAGCACCGGGACTTGGGGGCCAATCTTCGTTGCCTTTGGGCTTTTCGCCCTCTTCTTCACGGTTGAGAATCGGGTTGCGGAGCCCTTGGTTGCGCCGGAGCTGCTCAAGCGCAGCAATACGTGCCTGGGGCAACCTCGCAGGCCTCCTGGCATTCGGCACATTTACATCGCTCGTGTTCCTACTGACTCTGTATCTGCAGGAGATCTTGGGACACTGCAGCGATCAGTGCCGGACCCATTCTGGGAGTGCTGGGCATCGGTACAGTCATCGGCGGGCTCGTGGCACCGGAAAATCATCGGAAAAGCAAGCGCCAAAACCGCGATCGTCGCGGGGCTCGTCGTTCAGGCGGCTACCACGGCGCCACTGGCCTTCGTTGGTAATCACCGTACGTGGCTGATACCGCTGCTCATTCTCACTTTCATCGGCGGCATCGCGAACCTCGTCGCGATCGTCGGCTACACCGTCGTCTCCACAGCAGGGGTACCCGCCCACCAGCAGTCCTCGCAACAGGCCTGGTCACGATGAGCCAGCAGGTCGGCATCGCACTGGGAACTCCCGTCACGTCCGCCATCGCCACTGGAGATATCGCCACCTCCCTTCTGTCTGGGCTGCGGATAGCCGTCGGGGTCACGCAGCCATCGCGTTCGGCACCGCGGTTTTCTTCGCCTTGCGCAAAACTCGTATCGGTTCGTGACATCGCTTCAATAACGACGGGATCGGCCCGGCCCTGAAGCAGACGGCATTCAGGGCCGGAACATCCTCAGAGGAAAAGTTACCGAACTATTCGGGAGCGTCACGGAATGCTGACGGGCGGCGGATTGGGCCGCATAAAGTCACCGCAAACCGTCCGAGAGCGTCATCGTGGGGCCACCAGCTGTGTCAATGGTCGTAAATTCGGCGGGAGGCATTTGCTGATAATCTTGCATCGTTGACTCATATTGTAGAGGTCTTATAGTGTCAACGCATGACGGAAAAACAAGAAAAAGAACTCTCAGAACGGCAGTCATCATGGCCGTCCTGGCAAAGCTGGGCGCTTTCCACAGCGAGCACGCTCATCCTCAGCAGCGCAGCGCCAGCCGGTGGAGCCGCACTTTTCTTTTTGGGAATTGGAAAGTGAATGCCCCAAGGCAACCGTTGGCTGCGAGTATGTGGTGCGGCGTCCAGGCCTCCTATTTCGGGGATCTACGCGCTTGTGTGCGTTGCACTCACCCTGTGGAAAATGATCCGCGCAATGCGCACACGCGATACGCGTGAGAGGAGAACCGCGCTCTGTTTTCCTTGCAGTCACTCTCGCCTTTGCTTTCTGTCCATATTGGGCGTGCCATTCCTTGACGCCCTTTTCGACGAGCCGTACTTCCCACCGCCCGGCGGTTGACATGCCCTGCTGTTGACACACCCGCAGATACAGCGAATCAACTGCCCGCTGGAGCATCCAGGCAGCTGAAGCTCTCTGTCAATCCCTACAACAATACATTTATCCATGAGTTCGATTCTTCGTCTCCTCGAACGTCACGTCGTCCGCGGAAGAAGATTCACACAAACTACCGGCAGGGAGACCAATGTGAAGGATTTAGAAGGACCTCGGATCGTCGCCCTGGAGGAGCACTTTTCATCTGGAAAGAGATTGACCATTGACGTATGGTTAAAGAATCTTTATAGCTTCAACGCATGACGGAAGAGCAAGAAAACAGCACCGCCCTCGAAGCAGCAACGACCATGGACTACGCGACGGATCGGCGCCTTTCCATAGCGGGTACGCTCATACTCGTCGGCGCAGCAATATCCGGTGGAGTCGCCATTTTCACCTGGCAGTATAAAGACCTTTGCCCCTGAGGGAGGAGAGAAAACACCGTATGGCGCCCGGGCCTTCTATTCCTGGGAATCTATGCGCTCGTGTGCGCCGCGATCACCCTGTGGAAGATGATCCGCGCAACGCGCAATCGCGAAGTGCGCCAGTTCCGAACCGTCCTTGCCTCCCTCGCGGTCACCTTCTCCCTGATTTTGGCCGCTTTGCGGGCACGTTGCTCATCGACAATTCTTCGTACAAACGGCATGACTACCGGCATTCCAGCGACGATCCTTGCGCAAGTCTATGACTGCAACCCTTCCAGCGCCACTCCGCCGGACAGAGGGAAGCTCGAACTGAGGGCCTCGCAAGGAAAGCGCAAGCCGCATCATTATCGAAACCGAACTATGGATGTACAATGTACGTACGCGAAAGGAGTTTCTATGCTGACAACCGCCAAAACACGTCGCATCAACCTTCGCGCCAGCGAACGGCAAGAGGGCTGCGATACGCCATGCGGCTGAGTTGCGATTCGACGGTTTCAGAGCTCATTTTGAGAAGCGCTGTCGAGCACGCCGAACGAGTGCTCGCGGACCGCCGTCGGTTCACGCTCTCCGACGAGGGAGTACTCGCTCTTCCTGGAAGCACTTGACTCGCTGATCGAAACCGCCAAGTTACTGGCGACTATTTGAACGTGAAAGCCCCATTGGCTCTGGAAATCACGCGTTGCGCGACGATTCCGATCGAACGCGACGCTGCTAGCACCGCGTCGCCTGCAGAAAGAGGATTCGCGAGGGCTTCAGATCGGGCGCGTTGACGAGCTCGACACGTGGTTTCAGAAGTTTGCATGGGAAAAATCAACGGAACAACAATGCAGTGACCTACGTCGCTGCGCGCGATAAGCGTGTTGTAGGCTACATGACGCCAGCCGCGGGCGGCGTGAGCAAGGCAAGTGTAGACGAGCATTTCGCCATGCGTCGCCCGAGGATATTCCATGCATATTGCTCGCCAGGCTCGCAGTCGATGAACGTGCAACCGGACAAGGAATTGGGATGGCTATGCTACAGGACGCTCTTCGAAGCAGGCAGGCAAGCGAGTCCCTCGGCGCAGCATGCGTTCTCATCTCACTGCCGCGGACGCCGCGGCGAAGTCCTCTACATGCACCATGTGGACGCGCTCGCCTCGCCAGCCGACCCGCTCCAGCTCGTGGTTCCTATGAAGCGCATCGAGGCGCTGCTGGTTGAGCGGGACGGGATGGCGGATAGGAGCCGGGCGCCGATTCGATTTCACCTGCCTGCCTTTTTCGACGAAGCCGCGAAACCACGTCCCACATGCTTCCACGCGTCTGCGCACGTCCCGCCGCACGTGCCTATAGTTTCCCTTTTGCCCTACACCAGCAAAATCACCGGAATCAGCTATTTGCCGCGCGCCGTGGACCCGCTCATGATTCGCGTGCTTGACTCAGCTGGTGCAGCCATTCTGGAAGGCCCTCGCAGCTGCGGCAAGACCATAACGGGCCTTGCACACGCGTCGTCCTACACACTGCTAGACACACCAGAGGCCCAAACTGCGGCCGAGATCGATCCGCATCTGCTGCTGGCCAGGGCCTCCCTCGCCTTCTCGACGAACGGCAACCGATCCCCCAGATCTGGAATCTGGCACGCAGAGAGGTAGATTTTCCTCCGAACCTGGACGCTTCACCACTCACAGGTTCGGCCATTCCTGCCGCCGACCCAATCCGGCACACTGGCGCAGCGCGCTTCATCCGAGTCCGTCAGCGCACCACGACCTGGAAACGCTCGGTTTCCCCTTTGAATCCGCAGTTGTCCACGACCTGCTCGTCTCACGCGCGGAGGCCTTGGGCGGGACACGTACATCACTATCGCGACTCCAACGGGCGTGAGATCGATGCGGGTTCTGACGGTGCCCAACGGAAGCTGGGCAGCCATCGAGGTGAAGCTCGGCGGCGGGCAAGCACAGCGCGGAGCTGAGAGCCTCGCCTGCGCCGTCGACCAGATCGACGCCGCACCGCCGACCTTCAAAGCGGTGATCACAGGAACCGGCTTCACGGCGACCCTGCCCGACGGCACAATCACCTTCCCGCTGTACGCGCTCCGGCCTTGAACGCAGGCGTCTGACCGGACTCTCCGCGGTTGCTGCATGTTGCGTGCCATCACGGTCCGCACGCTGCCGCACACGGCGTTCTGTCACGCCCTGCGTTCCATCTTGTCCCACGCGCCGTCGCCTTCCGCCCTATGTGTCATCGCATTCTGCGCGTCGTCACACGCCGATCTGGGCAAGCGGCACAACGCCGACGCTGTCTGGACGACGGCGGTGACCGCCCGCAGTCGTCGGTTCTGCGCCCGCAATGGCAGGCAACTGGTCACAACGTCTCACGTGCGATCCCTAAGACCATCGAAATAGAAGCAAGTGAATGCCGCAAAGGCAACTCCCGTTTTCAACATTGACCAGGACAAATACAACTCGCCATCTGGCGGGCGGGCACCTCCGTTAAAACTGTTCCCCACGCTACAAACACATTGTTTCTTTTCCTGTCCCGAAGCCCGCAAACGAATGCTCACATACGAAAGGTGAGCCTCACTTTGGCTCGACTCGTCGGTGCGCCAAACATCATTCGTGAGACAATTGGGCAAGCGGGTAGACATCGCCGTATTTCCAGAACTCAAAGCAAAGGAGCTTGAGAAGAAAAATGACATGCAGCAACGACTGCTCCGGCGAAAAACCGTGATCGACGCGCCGATCAGGTCGTCAGCGGAAGATGATCTTGGACGCGCACCCATCGCACATGCATTTGCGCGATCAATTTTTAGAGCTCGACGCAAGCCAGGGACTTGTTGTGGGTCTTGGGACCATGGGGGCATGGTAAAAGTTCTTTCATCAATCTAATGCGCGAAGAGTTTGAAGGGATTCCCAAGGAGTTTGAGAGCTCCGAGGAGTCAGAACCGACGTCAGAAGGGTCTGAAACCAGGCGTGCTCTCACTGTCATTGATTTCAACCCTTGATGTTCTCCGGTTCAGACTCAGCTCATCCACTTTTTCTTCACTCAAATCGGAGCGGAGTTGAAGATCAAGAATAAGAGGTGTTTCCGTAAGATAGCTGTTGTTTCAAAAAGTATGGCGGTATCCTTAGGCCCGCCTTTCAGCTCATCCCTTTCCCCGGCGCTGGTGCGGTAGGGGGATCTAATCGTCGGTGCTGCAGGAACAACGAGTACAGACCGCAGTGCACAGGAAGTAAAAGACGATATTACCGAGGCACTCAGTAAACTTGAGAAGCCTATCGTGGTCGTCATTGAGCGACATCGACCGACCCACTAAGATTGAGATCCGTGAAATCTTCAAACTTGTTCGTCTGACAGCCAGCTTCCCAAACATCATCTACTTGCTGGCCTTCGACAGAAAACGCGTGGAGCAAGCCCCTCTGAAGACGGCGTCTCCGGACGCGCGTATCTTGAAAAAAATCGTCCTATGGGCTTCGATGTGCCACAGGCATCGAGAAAACTGCTTCGTTCTCGTGCACTCGCAGAACTGGAAACGCATCTTGTCTCCCGTAACAAACGCGACCTCGACGAAGATCGATGGCGCTCAGCCTACGGAAGTGATCGAGCCGCTCTTCTCGAACATGCGTGACGTCGTGCGATACGCAATTTCTCCAAGGAGGCAATCAGAGAACCAGGTGATCAAATTGATCTTGCTGACCTGCTCGTAATGGAAGCGATCCGGATTCTCCGCCCTGAAATCTTCGAACGTCTACTGAAACTTCAACATGCATCTCGTAAACCCGCCTATCGCCATACTACAAGAGGAAGCGGAAACCGAGGATCCCATTGATGCACTACTCAGGAGTTTCCGAGACAGGTTTATTCTTCAATATTTATTAAACTCTACATTCCCTGCGACACAACACAAAATAGTGAAAAATGCGCGACACAACAGCATCTGGCGACGCAAATATCGAATGGCCCACGTCGACTTTTCTTAAGCTCTCATTTAGAGCGAGGTCGCATCGGACCCACTCACGACGTTCCGGGATTCTGAGCGCGCATTCACTTATCTGAAAACGACGGGCAGCACTTAAGAAATATCTACTAACCGAATTAGACCGCGAGAAACTTGAAGATGTCATCCTCTGACCTCACCTCCTTCGAAAGCCAATTCACCGACGACGATGATCGTCCCGGATCTGTCACACTGCTAAATCTCGATTGACACCATTCCGAAAGAGAATCAGCACAATCTTTCGGACGCGAGTTTCCGTTTACTGCGTCGTCCGCAAACTCCTCCATCGTGTGGAGCACACGGAAGACGAGAAAGAACGAGTAGCGTCTCATCTCACAAATCTTCAACGATATCGAGACATACTCATCTAGGTTCTTTTTATCGACGACATCATCGACTATATTCAAACAAACGAAAACAAATTCGTTAGCGAGGTATTTACGAAACAGATACATGCTATATTTATCCAAAAGCTCCGGGATTTTCCACCAAGCGAACCATCACGTGAATGGTGTGGCAGGTCGGGTCTATCTCAGTCGTCCAAAAAGAAACGGAGAGGCTCCTCTTAGTACAAGCGACGATCCTGCCTCTATTACAAGCAGTCTTGCACTCGCTCAGATCCACTGCAGTATCCTGGTCCTCAGAGTCTCCGGCGAGTAGGGTCTGAAGACCATCTCCATTGGGAGGCTATCAAGCAGCTCTTTGGATCCGAGAACGAGATAAGAATCATTGTAGATAAAGTGCGCAATAAACTGGGCGATGATGAAGTTCTTAGGGTTAGCCGACCAGTATCTATCGGGACGACAATCCGCAGTCTTCTAAATAGCAATCACAAGTCAACGTGATCGGATTACTGACGATCTCGGAAACGGATAAGGACTGCCATAGCTTTGGAAGCCGAGACGTTGAACGGCTCTGCAAAGCCACTGCCGCATACCCCTGTCGGACAACAGTTAAACTACTGAGGCGTTTCTTAGGTCGATGGCACATTTTACTCCGCACAGACAATCACCACTCACAATTTGCTACATCACCACGGTCAAATCCCTATCTGGAAACGCAGACGTGATTGAATTCCACAAACCGAGAAAGAGCTCGAAGTCCAATGCCAATCAGCGAGCTTTGAATCATACAAATAGCAGGAAAACCGGTCGATAACTGGACAGAACTACCGTTATTCGCGGGCGCGAAGGCTGATGCTGTTCCCGATCCCCTGCCCTGATTTCGCTTCAGCGCTTTGGCGCTGAAGCGAAAAACTGACGGCTCGTCTTTTCGCCTGCTCCAATCCCATTTCTCGTTAAGTGGGGAGCAAGGAGCCCCGTCAAACCTCCTCCACGCGAGATCAGGACCCTTTTTGATGGGCGCAAGCTTGGGACCGGAGGCGACGACGAAGGCCTGTTACTCGGGGAGCAAAGAGAGCGACAATTGTGGCAGCATCTTCTGTCTGCCTGTCGATAGATGAACTATCTGTTTATCGACTCGATGAAGACAAGGACACCAAAGGACCCGCCCGGCCATAGCCAGATGCAAACCCAAATGCTGCTAAAAACTACAGCATTACGGCGGCACAAACAAAAAGCGGCTTCACGGCTGGGGCAAAAGCTGTTTCGCATCGGAACTGAGCGTCACATACCCGTCCCTACGACCTCGCTCGTTTTCCGCATCAGAAGGAAGAGTTGATACTCGTTGTCGGTCCATCTAAAGCACCGACTCGCTTCGATAACGCCGGCAATGCCCTTGTCACACGAGGATCCTGACCCGAACCGACGCTCAATCTCCTCGAAGTCCAAGGGACATGATCGATGCGATCTAGAATCTTGGGCACTTCGCGTTGCAAAGCGCCGTCAGAGTAGAAGCCCATGTGATTCACCCGGCGGAAGGAACGAGCAGATTGGCATCTATAGACGCCCTGTCTCTGGTAGAAAGCCCATGCGTCCTTTGCGGGGACTACGACGGTCATCAGCTCAGCAGCTCAGATTCAAAGCACCATGTACTCGTTAAACCGCTCTGGGTGACCCAACCAGTTAGATCCATACCACTCTTCCTCAAACGTTAGTCCGTTCTGCTCTATACTATGTTATGTAAGCATCCTAGAACGGCCTCTGGTCCTTTTTCAGATTACGCCGCTAGGGTGCCTTCTCGATTTTGGGCGGCCAGATGCCCGCCTCAGCAACGGCTCCTCAGTAACACCGCCACCCAGCCACCCAAGTCGCTGTCGATAAGCCTTGGTTCCGCACATCGGTGGACCGCAGAGTCCACGGAAAGATTTCCACACTTGCGGGCTACACGCTCCTCGTACATCGCTTCCTTCCCCTTGGCCAAGAGGTATCCGCGCTTGGTTCACACATTGAACCAGAATTCGACTGCGTTCAGTCGAATGTGTCTCCTTAGCGATACGAATACCTCACTTTGCAGCAATTTTAAGGGCCAATCGGAATCTCTAGCACTCGACGCAACTCCTCGGCGAGCTCGGTACTTCGCTTCATCATCAAGTCGAGCCCCTTGGGTGAGTAGGCCTTCTTACTCAACGCCTCCTCCATCTTTTGTCTTAAGAAGTTTCCGTAGAGGCAGTCTTCGGTTGGAGGCTCAGTGGCTGGCCAGAGTGCCTCAGTTCGCTGAGCACCACCATCCAAGTAGCACCTGCTCTGTGCATATCGGCGCTTTTCCGGTGCTTCTTCCGCAACTCATCCTCATTCTCAGAAATTACAGCGTCTCTGAACGACTTCACCTCCGCCAAATCCGTGCCAGTAACAAACGCAATATGGGCTTCACTCGCACAGTATGACTCAGCTATCACAGAGAGGTGGGCAGAAGATCCTGATTTCTCGGTCTCAAGAATGGCTGCGACCACTCTTCTAGTTCCTGATCTGTCAGAAGTCCCGGTCGCGATGGATAAGAACGCGAGGGGCCGAATCCATCAACTCTACCATGTCCTTAAAAGGCTTGCGCAGCAAACGTGTTATTTAAACCAGTTTGATAGGTCGCGATCTTGACAGAGCCAGCTGGAAGCGACAAAGAATCAAGTGCTTCGCTTTTAGGGATCTTTGGGCTCTCATCTTCTGTGTATATAATTGTCTTTGTACTGTTATCCAGTTGATCCAAGGCTCCCAGATCCATAAGCAAAGCAGCGAGCTCACGGTGTGATGAGGACTCCACGTGGCCTTCCTTCATCCATACAACCTTCACCGCCTCGGACGCACTCGTAATCAGGTGGCGACTATGGGTTGAGACAATGACCTTGCAATGGAATTGTTGAGAGACCCGCTCTAACGCTACTCCTAAACTCTTCGCCTAGATGGATGCAGATGACTATCTGGCTCGTCTACCAGCAGCAGAGCAGGCTTGAAGAGCAACACGTATGCAGATTTGAGTTATCTGCAGTAGACCAGTTCCCCAGAGATCGACGGGAAGAAAATCCTTGGGATCAGGAGCGCTATCCGCTGCTAGCTGGATATCCACGTACAAGTTTCGCTCGGGATCAAAATTCACTTGGAAAGAGACGTGCGACTTAAGGACTTCACCAACCAGTCGTTCTAGTTCACCCAACATGCCCCGGTCAGCCAACAGTCTAATGATGTTCCTAAACACCAGATTCGCATCGCCACTTGCGGCCTTACGGAAGACCGAGCATAGCCACTCATGTCCTCACTGATGGGGAACACCAGCCAATCCAGGAACATACACCACTGAACAGCTTTTTGGATCACAAATGACGCAAATCCCGGGGCAGACCAGAACGCTCTACGCCCACATTGTTGTGATTCCGCGCCTTATACATCCTCAATTCGATATTCGGCTGGATCCGCAGTCTCGGCAGCAAAAACCTCAAATTCCACGATACCTCGTTGCCCACCATTCCTATTCTCATAAGGAGCATCGTGCCCCAATAGGTGAAGTCGGCTACCGGCGAGTATCGCAAGCTAGCTTCGGCCACGACTCGCTGCCCAAGTTCAACAGGAAGCCTGTGCAGCAGCTCACCGCTGTGTGAAGCGCCTGAAGAACACTGCTCTGCCGAGTTGTTACCGCCCACGCCCGAGATAGGGTTATAGGGCCAAGCTCGATACGGGTGTCGCTAATCTTTTTGAAATTCTGAATCCGGACTGCCGAGATTTGGAGGCGCGGCGGCTCCACCTGCTCACCAGACACCTCCGAGTCGCTCACGGCCTGCGGCAGCCATTGCCACATCGACATCTGCGTCACTCATTTCTTCCCCAGACATTAGTCCAGAGCGGAACTCGACGACGTCGCCGTCGGCCATGACGTAGTCCTTGCCCTCCATGCGGACGCGGCCGTGGGCGCGCGCCTCGGCGAGGCTGCCGTATTCGACCAGGTCGTCGTAGCTGACGATCTCGGCCTCGATGAAACCGCGCTCAAAGTCGGTGTGGATCACTCCGGCCTGCGGCGCAGTCCAGCCCTTGTGGATCGTCCAGGCGCGTGACTCCTTCTCCCCGCCGTCAGGTAGGTCTGCGAGGCCGAGGGTGTCGAAGCCGACCCGCGCCAGCTTGTCGAGCCCGGCCTCGTCCTGCCTGGAGGCCTCGAGCATTTCGCGGGCTTCCTCGGGCTCCAGCTCCACGAGCTCGGCCTCGAACTTCGCGTCGAGGAAGATCGCCCTCGGCCGGCGCCACGAAATCGCGCAGCTCGGCCTGCATGGCCTCGTCGGCCAGGCCGGCGTCGTCGGTGTTGAAGACGTAGATGAACTTCTTCGTGGTCATCAATCCGAAACCGCGAAGAATGGCCGGGTCGAGGTCCGTGCCGTGCGCCGAAAGCACCTTTCCCTGCTCAGAGCAGCTCGAGGGCAGCCTTGGCCGTCTCCAGCACCTCCTGGGCGTCTTTTGCCGGTGACTTCCTTGGTCAGGCGCGGGATCTGCTTCTCGAGCGTTTGGACGTCAGCCAAGACGAGTTCCGTGGTAACGGTTTCGATGTCGTCCTTCGGTCGACGCGGCCTTCGACGTGGACGACGTCGGGGTCAGCGAACGCGCGTGTGACCAGGCAAATCGCGTCGGCCTCGCGGATGTTGGCCAGGAACTGGTTGCCCAGGCCCTCGCCTTGAGAGGCGCCGCGCACGATCCCCGCGATGTCGACGAAGCTTAACCGTGGCGGGCACGACCTTCGCCGAATGGAACAGCTCGGCCAGCTTGTCCAGCCGTGCGTCCGGCAGCGCGTACGACGCCGACGTTCGGCCTCGATCGTGACGAACGGGTAGTTTGCAGCCGCCGTAGCTCGGGTGAGGGCGTTGAACAGTGGTCGACTTGCCGACGTTGGGCAGCCCGGCGATTCCGATAGTCAATGACACGGATCGATTCTACCGGCACGCGAAGCCGCACGCGCGGGTGAGCCGCGCGGGCAACCCTATATCGGCAATCAGCCTTTCTTCCCACGCTTGGAATGACGGAATGAGCCGTAGGTGCCAGGCGAACCGAGCGATCGGGGCAAATCCGAGCCTCGCGATGCGCTCCATTTTCCGCCACACCGCCATTTCGTGATCGACGTCGAACGTTCAAAACGCCTCACCTGAGGCCGACGCCCCCAAACGCCCGGTCACCGCCGAGCCACCCAAACGTTGACCCGATATCCCGAACGCCGGGCCGGCGCCGAGCCACATAGCATCAGCGGCCTTCCGCTGGCGAAATCGACTTCGACGAGGATTGGCCCTTACGGTTCATTTCAGCTTCCACCCGCCGTCTGATCGCCCTCGGCGGTCTCCATGCGCAGAGTGGCTTGAGGCCGCCGACACGTCGAGAGCTCTGTGGCTTGATTCCCCAAGAGCCTTCGCCGCCGTGGAAAGATGAGCACGGTGATGGCGCCGGCGATGATCATCATCGAAGCCATCGTCGCCGAAAGATAGGCCAGTAGATCGCGCTATCCCCGTCACCCGCAACGATGATCGGCAGCCCTGGAGCGGCAAACAAAGCTAATCGGGCCTCTCCTTGAACCCTCGAAGGCCCGTGACCCCGTCCAACCGGCCAACTCAGCCAGAAGAATCGGCCCGCCCCGGAAAACGAAGATCATCGCCACAATCCCCAGGATCTGCAACGGGAATCGCAACAGCGCGCGCTGAATCGATGCCCATCCCCGAGGCCACGAAGAAAACGGGGATGAGAAACGAATAGCCTGTATTACGCAGATTCCGCTCAAGCTCGGGAAGCGAAGAACGCTGGGACGAGCGCGGACGATGATCCCCGCCGTAAAGGAACCAAGCACGATGTCGAGCCCAAGAACGGCAGAAAGCCCCAAAAGTCCCGTGAGAACAAGGAAGATGATGCGAAAGGTCGTCACTGACGTCGTCTGCGTCCTGTCGACAATCATCTTGCCGACGCGGGGGAATCTTCATGAAGATCCTACTGGGCACGATCACGCCCACAACGGCACCAATGACAAAAACCAGCAAAAACCGCCGCACTGGAAATAGGCGAACGCTGACGTCAGAAGGAGGAAATTGAGATTATCGGGCCGAATTCACCCGCGGCGCCATGCCCATCACCCACGCGCCCATGGGCTTGTCCATCTCTCCGGTGTCGGTGAGAACTGGAACGAGTGCGCCCAGAGCCGTGGACGTCATGGCGATAGCAAAGGCTGTGGACGTGAGAACCGCATTATTTTTCGCCCCGCAGCAGCACCATCATGACGCCGAAGGCGCCCGCGATTGAGATCGCCCACGGCCCGAAAACCCAACGTCCGCGCCTTCCGGTGAGCGTGTCATGGCGAATGTGGAAACCGGCAATGAGAAAAGGACCAAGCCCAGCTCCTGAGCAGCTCGACTCCCCCGTTGACTCCAGCAGAGTCCCAGACCGGCCGGACCGATCGCCATTCCCAGGGAGAGAAGCCAGACGACGTCGGGTACCTTCGCCTCGTGGCCGACGCCGCAAGGGCAGCCACTACCGCGGCAAGGCTGATCCAGAAAAAGCGGACGAATGCTTGAACAACCTGATCGTCGAGTTTCATTCCCAAGCGCCCCCTTTTTTGCATATTTCGTGTAGTTTACGTGCCGACGAATGCCTCCCCGTTCGCTGGCGAATGCCTCCTGGTACAAGGCCGGCCACACATCCTTCATTGCCTTGATCGATACGCCAAAAACGCGCGTACCACACCCTTGCTGCGTGTCCAGAATATGAGATCTCAACTATGTGGACGGCGCCAGACGCGCACACGGGCACCTAAAACTGCATCCGCGCGTGCACCGCTTGCGGGCGAAACTGAAGTCCGGCACGCACCGGTACCTAGCGCACACATGACGTTCTCGTTAGGCAAGCGTATGCATTTGCACAAAATAGCTTTTACCCCCAATACAAAATAGCTTTATCCACCCGAGAGCCATGAGCATGTGCAACCAAGAAAAGCCATATGGCTCCATTGAGTTACATATCGCCCCACTCGCCATTTGACAGGAATGGCAGCCACCATCCTCCCCAGCAGCAAACGGGACACGAGAGCCACCTCGACAACGAGAAGCGCTGGATCCACCTCGAACTTCGTCGCGCCCCATTTGGAGGTCGGTCGATTCGCCGTCCGTCAAAACGTTGAAAAATAAGGGGAAAAATAGACGCAATGGGTAGTAAAACACCATTCGATCGTTTGCGTTTTAATAACAGTCCGACAACAATAGGACAAAGTAGCACATGGCCGAATTGCAATAAAACTCGGTTCAGCTACATCTAATGGACAATGAGGGAGAATAATGAAACGATTTCGCACCACGTTGCCTCGACAGGTAACAGTTTCCGTCACAGCAGGTCTCCTCTTCGTCAGCGCACTCGCGGGATGCCGAACGTCAGCAGAACAGCAGCAGGCCACGGGATCCGGAGACACGTCCTCCGAGGTGACGAGCACGCAGGTCGCACCCGGCGGCAAGGCGGGCGAACGGGCACAGTCGCCCTCTGCCGTGGACTCGTCTTCACAGGAGGGCCCGAAAGAAGATCCAGGCGCGACGTCGGCTGTCATGGCGAAGGCCGATCAAGCCAAAGCGCAACTGCCTTCCGCTTCCGGCAATCACAAACGCACGGCCCAGTACGACGTCCCCAAAACGAACGTTGCGTGGGTGGCCACCAACGGCAGTGACTCAGGTGGCGGCACCGAAGCTAAAGCCTTTCGCCAGCTTCGACAAGGCGCTCAACTCGGTCAAAGACGGCGGCACCGTCGTCGCGAAAAGCCGGCACCTACCGGCCCGATCCGATCAACGTTTCCAAGAAGAACATCACGATCCAGTCCGCGCCGGGCGCAACCGTGTGGATCAGGGGAAGCGGTCGATGACACAAGGCAAGTGGAAAAAGCAGGGCTCGACTTGGGCGGCCACCGGTAACTTCCACAACTACTGCACGGTCTGCACGATCAACCAGGACCCCAAGCTTGAAGGCATGGCAGCCTACTGAACAGGCTTTTCATCAACGGAAAGGCTCGTACGTCAAGCAGCTTCCAAGGCGGAGGTCAAGAGGGCACCTTCTACGTCGAAGACAAAACCCTACGACCCTCAGGACCCGAAAACAACGACAAAGGCTTCAACGTCGGCAAACAGGACGCCATCACCTACTACGTCGGCTCGGATCCCACCAACGGAACCACCGAAGTCTCAAAGAATGCAGAGGGCCATCACGGCTAGCGCCGAAGGTTTCATCCCTGAAGGCATCAGCATCGCCCAGTACTCGCCCGTCCAGTCCTGGAAGCTGAAGAACGACCCCGTGTTCAAAGACCAGGCCGGCGCCCTCGCGGTCTTCATCGCCGGAGCCAAATCGACCGTCGTCGATTCTGACCTTCACGCAGGTCTCGTCGGGAGGCGCACCGGGTTTCAACGAGTCGCATGGTTCGCGCGCGGCCAATAATCGTTTCGAAATCGACAACGGCGGCGGCAGCGCGGGCGCCAACCGTTCGGACGACGTCGTCTGCGAAGGCAACTACTTTTCCAACAACAACACGGCGAAGTTCCGCATCCACGATTGCTTCGCCTGCTGCACGATCGCGGACATCAGGTCACGCACACCAGCAGAACCGTTTTTCCGAGGCAACGTCGTGGATTACTTCGGCGGCGCGCGCGAAAGCTTCCAAGGCGTCCGAACGCGACAACGACCTTCCCGCCTTCTGGTGCGATGAGGGGTGCATTGATGCCAAGACGGTCAACAACTTCTTCACGAACGCTGGGAACAGCCGTCTTCTATGCGAGGTTTCCAGCGGAGGGGTGATCGCCTCGAACGTCGTCGAGGGCTCCAATACCGGCGTCTCCGTTGGCGGAACCGACAAGGTGAAGGTGTACAACAACACGGTATCGCGCACCTACCGTCCGGATCTACGTCTACGAGGATGCGCGGTATGACGGTTGTACCAATTCCCGCGAGAAGAACAGCGAAAAGTGCGCTGTTCCCGGAGGAATGGTCGACAAAATCACCACCTGAGCTGGAACACCACCGGCGTTGAGATCTACAACAACATCCTCTCCTCGCGGGCTTCCAGCGGCCCCAAGGACGCCACGAACGTTCCCTTGGCCGTACTCGTCTACCTTGACGGCGCCAAGAACACGAACGGCAAGGAAATCTACTCGAATCAGATGTTTGCCGGCTTCGACTACAACGTGTACTACAGGAGCAACCAGTCCAACGAGCCGATCGTCATGAATTGGGACCTCCCATCAAAGGATCCTCAGAAGGACGGGCCCATGGACGTCAAGTTCTCAAAAGCCACGGACATCTCCAAGGATTCCAACGCGGGCAAGGCCGTCAAGGGGATCGAAACCCACGCCCTCGACACTTTCGGCTCCCGGGCGCACAATCCCTATTTCGCCAAAGAGGCGGAGTCCAACAGCGCCTACAACCAGAGCAACTACAACCTCAAGGAAGGGAGCAAGGCCCGCGGCAGCGGCAAGCCGCTTCCAGAGGACGTCGCTAAGGCCATCGATCCGACGGGCAAAAAGGTTGCCCCCGGAAAGGCTGTGGACCGAGGCGCCCTCGTTAACGTCAAGATGGACTCGGCAAAGAAGTGACGACGCGTCACGCCGGCTCAAAGAGCGAGGTGCTTCCTCGCAGTTAAACGGGCGGGTCTATTGACGCGCAACGCGCGCGAACGAGGGGCAGTTAAGCGGGTGCGCACACCGTGGAAGTGTGCGCACCCGCTACGCGTCGGCGGCTACGCTTCGGCGGTGAGAGCTTTTGCGACGGCGACGTCGGGCGCATCGCCGTAGTCGAGGCGATTCATGTCAGACGTGCGCAGCGACGCCGAGGATCAGCGGGAAAAAGCATGCCGATGCGCAGGCTCCACTCGTCGGCGATCAACCCGATAATCGGGCTGGTAAGCGGGTTCCCCACTCCGCATGAACCAGCCGACGAAAGTCAGAGCGCTGCCTTCTCGGAAGCAGGGGCGGCGTCCGCCGCAGCGTAGACGGCGGGGACGATCGTCGCACTCCCGAATCCCGGCGAGGGCGAAAAGCTGGAGCGGACCGCAGCGACGGGCATAGCAGCAGCAGCCGCAAATCCGATGGCCGACATGCGAAAACCGGCTCGAGCCACCGGTACGCGACCCCAGCGGTCCACCATCGGATCGCCCAAAAATTCTGCCGATGAGACCGCGGCAACCATGATGACGTAGGCGATTCCGGCGTCGGCGGCATTCCAGCCCACGGGGCCGGCGAAGAAGTTGGCGCTCCAGTCATTGCCGACGATCTCAATCTGGTTTCCAGCGATTCCTATGAGGGCTAGAGGAGCCAAGGTGAGAAAACGAGCACCGAGAAACCCGCTGCGGTCGTGACCGCCGGGGCTGGCTGGGCGTCGGCGTCGCCGGGAAGCTCGGATAGGCGCACGGCCCCGACGGCGATGCATAAAAGCACAAGAGAGGCGCAGAACGTGTGGATCCACAGGGGTACGCCCAAGGCCGCCAATCCCGTGCCGAGAAGGCCGCCTACGATGCAACCCGCGCTCCACAGGGCGTGAAGCGAGTTGATAATGGTTCTGCCGTACGCCGATTGAACCCGCATGGCATGGCGATTTTGGGCCATATCGACGATGGCATCCGAAGCTCCAGCGGTGAAGAGGCAAGCCCGAATAATACAGGGCTTTTCAACTCTACGGTCACACTGGCGCAGGGCCGACGGCCGCGACGAGCGCGACCGTCCACCACAGCGACGACGACAACGCCCCCATCTTGCCGGATGAGTAAGCGGGAAGGTTCGCCGAGCACATCGACCCCACGGCCGAAACGATCGCAACACGCCGAACTCGGTATTGGTCAAGCTCTAAGGCGCTCTTCACCTCGAAATCGCGGCGGTATTCCGGCGAAAATCGCGCCGTTGGTGAAAAAGAAAAGTGGAGATGTGCCCGCCCGTGCGCGGCGTTTGGCAAACTGTTTGGCTGCGTTCCTTCACGCACCGATTCTATCCGCGCCGGGAAGCAGAAGATTTCTATCCGCCCGGAGTAGAAAATCGCCCGAAAAGTGTCGGACGACCGTGGGATGATCGATTATGCAGATCTCGCTGCCCTTCTCTTCCTTCTCCTCGCGGTTTTGGCGGGCCACGGGCCCGTACAACCTTTCGGCCAGTCGCATCGCGGGCAAGCGAATGAAGACTCGTCGCACCACAGATCTGAACCGGCTTAGCCAGGATGCTACCTCGCGATGGCAGGCGGCCGCAGCCGAGGCGCACCGGGCGGGCCCGAGATCCTCGAACGCCGAGAACGCAGAGCTCTCCGAACGCGCGCGAAACGAGCAGGCACTGCTGAGAATGATGGAGCCATTGTCCGCCAGGCTCAAGGATATGACCGAGACGGTGGCCTCACTGCGGGCGAGCCAGGCGGCCCAAGACGCCGCCGTGCGAGAACAGCTCTACAGCAACGGCCTCGGCTCACAGGAATTGGCACGCGAAACCACCTCTTTGCGCGCGCGGCATTGACATCGGTTTCCGCGCGGAGACCTGGGGTGAGGTTGAGCTGCATCGGATCGTGGAAGCCGCGAATGCTCAAACACACTGATTTCTCAGAGCAGCAGAGCGTATCGACAACGAACGGCGCAAGCGACTCAACGGCTCGCCCGACATGACAGTTCATCTTCCCGGTGGAGCCCACATAGCGGTGGACGCGAAGGTTCCCCTCACGGCGCGTGCTCAGAGCGCAGGAAATCGAGGGACAGACCACAGCTCGGAGGCAAGGCGCGCGCAGAATTGATGGACGAACATTCGCGAGCCCTCCGAGCACGCGTCGAAAGACTCGCCAAACGTGACTACCCTGCAAGATCTCTCGGTTCCCACGCATTACCGTCATGTTCTTACCCACGGAATCCCTGCTTTCGCAAGCTCACAAAGCGACCCGACGATTCTCGAGGACGCTCTCAGCTCGGGAATCGCCCCGGCGACGCCAGTTCGCTTCTCGCGCTCCTGCGGTCCGTGGCAGCCGTGTGGTCCTCGGCCCGGGTGACCGAGGAGGCTCAAGAGATCCTCGCCCTCGGCCGCACCCTCGTCAAAAGGATCGGGACGGTGGCCAACCACGTCGACAAACTCGGAAGCTCGCTGCGCTCGGCCGTCAGCAACTACAACAAGACGATCGCCTCGCTTGACAGCAGGGCTGATCCAAAACGGCGAACCAATTTGAATCGATCGAGACAAGCATCGAAAACGCCACAGACGCTCGACGGTGAATCCGCGCATATTCGATCGTTCACCACCATGAGGATCGTGAGCAACTGGAAGATTAGGCCGGCGGACCGGGCCAGATGGGAAACCAGACTCGCACAAGCGAACCGACGCCAAACCTCGGCTCCAGTCTCCCAGCCATCAACTCCGCCCCGATCAGAGGTATTTGCTCGCTTCCCGAATGGCAAGGGCAGCCATATCCCCTGCCTGTGCTCCGCGATAAAACGTACGAACCCACTCGGGATCCGTTTTCGAATAGTCCCGCAACGCCCAGCCAATGGCCTTGTCGATGAAAAACTCTCCTGAGCCGAGGTTGGCCTCGATGATCGAGGAAAGCAGATCGACGTCAGTACTTTCCTGCGTTGAAGCTGATGGTCGATCGCCAAACGTCGCACCCACATGCTTTCGTCGCGGGCCCACTCAAGGATCAGCTCGCGCCCCTCGGAAGACTCAGTGCTGAGACGACCGCGCGACGACGCTTCCTACCGTTACATCGAGCGAATCAACCGTGTCCCACCAGGCTTCGTCACGGCCAGGCCCTCGGATCCTCGGCAAGTCCGCGACGGTCAGAAGATGGTTCACCTTCCGCAGATAATCGGCGGCAACGTACTGGAACTCGCGCTCCTCGGCCCGCCAACACATCAACAAAGTCCCAATCGAGAAGCGTATCTCTTTCTTGCCGCGTTCAAGAACAGCCTCGAAATCTTGCGGCGGGCAGGGGTTTGAACACCGAGATAGCGAAACTGGCCGCGCATAGGCCGCCATCTGCGCGGCGCGTTCTGCCGTCCGCAGCAGCCTCAAATCGGCGAACAATCGGCGAGCGAGCTCTGCCGTCTCCGGCGACGGGCTGAGCGTCTCGTCGCATCCGCACCCCTTTCCCTGTCACTTCGAAAACGCCCGTCCTCTCGGTGCGCTCACCCACTCTTTCAACGCGCTCACGCACCTTATGGGGACGGTCCGGCTGAATCCCTGTGGCCTTAAGATCAGCGCGAAGATTCTTCGGCAGCGAGAATCGGATGTCTTCAGAGGCCGTCTCCACCGGATCGACCTGGGTGAAGCCGATCCGCCAAGCGCTCGACGACGTCGCGCACGAGGATCTCAGGGAACCGACGCGCCCGACGTCAGCCCAACCGTCCGCGCATCCTCAAGCCACTCGGCCCGCACCTCCTCGGCGCGATCAACCCGATAGGCCCTGCCAGCCCTCAGCCTCGAGCGCCACCTCGACCAAACGCACGGAATTCGAAGAATTAGCCGATCCGACAACGATGACTGCAGTCGCACTCGGGCGCCATCTGCCTTGACCGCGCCCCCTGCCTATTTTGAGTCGCGTAGCAAATGTCGCCCGGAAGGGGATCTATGAGATTTGGGAAAACGTTTGCGCAAAAGCTCCACGGTCTTTGAGAGTCTCGTCGACAGATAGGGTCGTTTGCGAGATCCAGACGACCTTGTCGGGGTCGCGCACACTAATGCTGTCGACCTCTTCCGGCCCGTTGACCACCTGAATGTGTTCTGGCGCCTCCCCCTGCGTCCCTTCGACCTCCCTCGTGGCCGGTATGGCCAATGAGCAGAATGTCGTAATCGTCCTTGGCGAAACGCACCGCCTGTTTGTGAACTTTCGTCACGAGTGGACACGTCGCATCGATCGTCTGCAGGCTGCGCGCGGCCGCCTCCGCATGGACCGCGGGCGAAACCCCATGGGCAGAAAACACGACCCGTGCGCCTTCGGGAACCTCGTCGGTTTCGGAAACGAAGATCGCCCCGCGTCGGGTAAGAGTCTCGACGACGTACTTATTGTGGACGATCTCTTTGCGGACGTACACGGGCGCTCCGTAGAGCTCGAGTGCTTTTTCAACCGCGTCGACAGCCCCTATCGACCCCCGCACAGTACCCGCGTGGGTGGCGATGAGAATCCTCCGCCCGTCCTCGCTGCGGGAACCGAAGGAATCCGATCGGGAAAAGCCGACGCTCCCGCGAGGGAAGTCGACTTCCCGCATCATCGACCGGCGATGCTTCATCAGTCACGTATCTAGAGTAGTGGGCGGCGCTCGTCAGGCGCGAGATGTGAACGGAATGGGAACTAGGCGGCACAGCCTCGTGACCGTCTCGATGAAAAATTCGGCCATGGCGCAAAAATTCCCGTGCCGGCGGAGCTTCCCCAGCTTGCCGCACAGACCACCCCCGATAGGCCGTGGCCTTTGCGCGTGCTGTCGATGAAGATCCGCGAGTACGTGGCGGCCATGTCCCGCCTGTGGGTCGAAGGAGGTCATCACGCTCCAACGCCGTCCGGGGCGAAAGTCCAATTTTTTCACGTTGCGCGACCGAAGCCAACGCTTTCGATCACGGTCAAAATCATGAGCTTACCTCTTGCCCGCCACTATCGAGCCCGCGGCAGCCGAGTGGTGGTGTGCGCCAAACCCGATTTCTACGAGGTCACTGGAGCTTTTCGCTATGGGCGGACGATGTTCGACCCGTCGGATTGGGCGATATTCTCGCAAGAATCGAGCAGCTGAAAGCCCGGCTCGCCGCAGAAGGATTATTCTCGCCCTGAGCGCAAAGCGAAGCTCTTTCCCTTCCCCGGCAAAAATCGGCCTCATCCTGTGGGCGCAACACGAAAGCCCGGAAGACGTCGTCATCAACGTCCGCCACCGCTGGCCCGCAGCGCAATTCGACGTGCGCGAGGTCCAGGGTGCAAGGCGAGGGCGCTGTCGAAGCGATGACCGCGGCGTTGGAATCGCTGGAGAGGCGCCCGACGTCGACGTCATCGTCTTCGCCCGGGGAGGGGAAGTGTCGAAGATCTTCTTCCCTTCTCCGACGAGAGGCTCGTACGCGCCGTGGCGAATGCCGAAAAACCCGTGGTGTCGGCAATCGGCCATGAGGGCGACAGCCCCGTCCTTGATCTCGTCGCCGATCTGCGGGCATCGACACCCACCGATGCCGCAAAACGCATCGTTCCCGATGTCGCCGAGGAGTCGGCGACCATCGCCGAAGCCACGCGTCGTGGGCGTGTAGCGATCCAGTCGCGCATTGACGGGGCCAGGCCGAGCTTGACGCGATCCGCGCCCGGCCGCCCTCGCCACCCCGAAGACAATGGTGGACGTGCGCGAAGAGGATCTGCGTTCGCTCACCCCTGTGGATGCGCACTCACGTCGATCGGATCTTGGCCGAAGCCAGCGGCCAGCTCGCAGCGACCGTGGCCAATCTGCGTGCGCTTTCACCCCAAGCCACGTTGGATCGTGGATATTCGATTCTCCTCTCGCAAGGATCCGTCCTCTCCGACGCCGCCTGAAGCCCACGTGGGCCAGGAGCTTGACGCTCGTCCTCGGTCGCGGCCGCCTTGCTCTGACCATCACAGCTATCCCACAAGGAGATAATCATGCCCAAGAAGAACGCCCCTTGATGGAGAAGGCCTCAACGCGGGTATCGACGCCATCAGCTATGAGGAGGCAAGATCCCGGCTCGTCGACATCGTCACCCGTCTCGAACAGGGATCGATCCCCTGAGGAATCCCTCCGCCTTTGGGAGATCGGCGAGCAGCTCGCCCGATACTGCCAAGAGTGGCTCGACGGCGCGCGCGAACGCCCAGCCGCGGCTCGCACCTGCCCGACGGCGGCGATGACGATAGCGACGACGCCCTGACAGTGATGACTTGGCGGGCGCCCCGGAAAGTGACGACATGGCGATCGACCCAAACAGCGGCGACCTCGCGGCCAATCCGGGCAGTGGCAGCTCCGCGACCGATCCCAACGGCAATGGCTCAGACGACGATGCCGTCATGCCCGACAGCGAGAACGTCGCCCTGCGCACGACAGGAAAGAAAAGCCGGTGCCCGAGCCGGTAAAGGCACCCGAGCCGGTAAAACGGAACAGGCAGACGGAGAAGGCAAATGAGCGTCCTTCCTCATCGGCGAGTCACTGATCAACAAAATCACAACGCCCGACGGTTCCACTCGCCTGGTGCCCGGGGCTCAATGCTCAACGTCGCCATCGGTCTCGAGACACCTCGGCCGCACAGCTCGCCCTCGTCACCGACTTCGGCTCGATCCCAACGGCCAGATATTGGCCGAGTATGCCGCGTCCAACGGACTTGAACTCTGGCTTCGCGCCGACTCCGAGCGAACGAATCCGACCTCGGTCAGCCATGTGAGTCTCGACGCGTCGGGAAGCGCCAGCTATTCCTTCGACTTCACGTGGGACATTCAGGACAAGCCCTTCTCAGGCGCGTCCAAACTCGATCTTGACCTGCTTGATCCGGAGTCCTTAGCTCGGATCCGCGGCCTCGCCATTTGCAGCCGGGCGCGGGTCGGTGCGCAACTGGTCGAAGAACTGCGCGAAAGCGTCACCGTTTTCTATGACCCCAATGTGCGTCCAGCCATCCTGGGCGATATGGAGCCAGGGCACGCGCTGTGGTCGAAGGTTTTGCGCGCTATACAGACGTCATGAAAATCCTCTGACGAGGATATCGCCCCTGGTCTACGGCAGAGACGCCCGCCTTGACGACGTCGCCGGCCGGTGGCTGGAACTCGGAGCGCTTGTGGTTGTCGTCACCTGCGGAAGTGAGGGCGCGCTCATGCACTCCACGACCGGCGAAACCATTCACGTTCCTGCGAAGCAGGTCGACGTCGTCGATCTCGGCCGGGGCAGGAGACGCGTTCTTCGCCGCCCTTATTGACGGACTCACGCGCATTTCAGCGGTGCGGCAAACCGGGAACGGCTCTCGACCATTTCTCCAGCCAACCTGGAAACCCTGGGCGCCTACGCGGCAACTGCCGCTTCGATCTCCGTCCTGCGCCCCGGCGTCGATCCTCCCACGCGTGAGGAACTGGCCCTCGCATATGAGGCATACAGCACTCCCTAGTCGCTGAAGCTTAGCCAACCCGAGCCCTTCCCTGCGCTCAAGCTGACACGCTTGCGCCAGGCTGAGCCAAAGCCCTTTTAGACTCTGGCAACGCACTTCTGCCAGGCCGTCGGAGGTGGCTTCCCTGAGCTCTCTCGCACCCGGACAATGCGGACTCACAACCGCCCACACGCCATTTTTCCATCGCATTCCACCGCGCATGAAAACGGCTAGGGTGCCAAGCGTTACCGCGACCAGACCGAGGGCGCTTCCCACGCGCGAGAAAGCCACTGCGAAAGAATCCGCACGATCAGTTCCACACGCCTTGCAGTGTAGGTAACGATCTGATAACATCTTGAAACAGTTAGATAACAGCTATGTTGCGAGGGCGGAACTCGGCACCGGCTCGCAACGGATAATCCCGGTGGGATCGGGAACATATGAGCGTTGCTGAAATGGCGCGCCGAGGCATCACACATCACGCTAAAGCCGTGGGTCGTCATTACGGCCCACGGCTTCAAGCCATTCAGGGCCAGAACTCACATCTTCAACCTCGGACGGGAGCCTTCCCAGTCCCGCTTGATTTCCCAGCGTCACCTACTTTTCCCAGCTCCACTCTCTTATGCTTCCCAAGCTCCTCGCCTGTTTTACCCCTACCTGCCCAAACGCCGCTCACGCTGTGCGTAATCGCGCAGAGCACATGAAATCGACTTCTCTGAAGTCAGGCCAGTACGCCTCGCAGAAGTAGAGCTCCGTGTGAACCGTCTGCCACAGCATGAAACCCGCTCATGCGTTGCTCGCCCGACGTGCGGATGACGAGGTCAGGATCGGGCTGTCCCTTTTGTATACAAGTGATCGGTGATGTCATCGACCTTGATCGAACGAGCCACCCTCGTCAAGCGTTTTACCCGACGCTCGCCTGCTCCGCCAACAGCGAACGAACGGCGTCGGTGATCTCCTGGCGGCCTCTGCAGCCGACGGCGATGTTGACTTGCATTCCCTTGACGTCGGCCGTGCTCGACCTCGGCTTTCTCAACCGGGAGACGAACTCCTGGGGAAGCATCTGCAAATTGCCGACCATTTTCAAACGCCACTGGTGAGCCTCCGCCAGACGCTCAACCGCCCCGGCAATGATCTGGAGGAGGGCGTCGACTTCCTCGCGGGCCCGCTGAGATTATCGGTCGATAAGAGCCAGAGCGTGACGACCTGGACGCCGACCTCGCCACACCACGTGAGGGAATTCGCTGATCTTGTCAGCCCCGCGTTCATGCCCGAATGCCGCGTTGCGCCCAAGCTCTTTCGCCCAGCGCCGATTGCCGTCAAGCATAACGCCGATATGACGGGGCAAAGTGGTCGATCCCAACGCTGCCCGCATGAGCCTGCGCTCATACAATCTGTACAGCAATGCCGACGCGGCCACCTTCAACCTCCTGTTGACCTCCGTGAGACTAGCCTAGGTGACTCGAATCGCACATGCACATACACCCTCGAAGCGCCGCCTAAAATGAATGGGTACGAATAGGAGTGGCATTATGACCTCAGCTGCTGTCTCACGCAGAGAACGGCGTAGCTTTTCTCGCTTCCTTCCCAAGCCAAAGGCGAGGGGATGGATTCACGCGATCACGGCGCCGCTGGCACTGGCCAACGCGATCGTCCTGATCGCTCTGGCGCCTACGCTGAGCATGCGGATGGCATGCCCTCGTATTCGGAATATCGTCGGTCGTGTTATTCGGGCATTCTGCGGTCTACCACATGGGAAAGTGGTCTCCGAAGATCGAGCTACTCCTGAAGAGGATGGACCACTCGAATATCTTCCTGCTGATCGCCGGGACATACACGCCGCTGACCGTCGCGATGCTCGAGCCGCGCACGGCCGCCTACGTGCTGACGATCGTGGGCGGGTGCGCTGGCGGCATATCCCTGGCCGTGTTCAAACCCCACGCCCCCCGGTGGTTATCGACCTCGCTCTACCTCATACTCGGTTGGATCGCCGTGTGGTTCCTGCCAGAGTACTGGACGGCAGGCGGCCCCGCCGTCGTCTGGCTAATTCTCGCCGGAGGGATCGCCCTACTCCGTGGGAGCCGTCTTCTACGGCCTGCGGGTGGCCCAACCTTGGCCCTCGCATATGGGGATTCCACGAGTTCTTCCACGCGTGTACACTCGCTTGCCTATTCTCGTCAGGTCGTTGCCGTCTGGTTCGTCGTTATGGGCGTGAAGTAAGAGCAGCGGCGCAGCGCCTCGTTGCCCTTACCTGGTATGGTGAGCATCGGCTTGCCCGCCGTCCGCGGGCACAATTTTTCTTCGGGTGAGGTCATCCGCACGGCGCCTGAGATGAGACGGCGTCGGCCTCCCCGAGTCGAACATCGGTCGGCGCGCATTCGCGCGCCGACCATTGTCAGGAGAACATACGTCTGACGACAACAGGGAGCGTGGTCTCTCCCGAGTCGTACGAGCGCCTTCGGGCAGAACTCGAAGAGATGACGACGATTCGCCGCGCCGAAATTGCACGCAAGATCGAGGCGGCACGCGACGAAGGCGATCTGCGCGAAAAAACGGCGGGTATCATGCCACTCGTGAAGAGCAATCGAAACTGGAAAGGCCGTATAGCGGAGCTGACGCACCTGCTGGAAAAACGCGACCGTCTCTGAACCGCCCGCCGCCACCGAAGTCCAGGCTGGCGTGATTGTCACAGCGAAGATCGCCGGCGAGGAGGAGCGTTTTCTCATCGGCTCACGCGAAGCGGCGGATCATCTGGGCGTTGAGGTCTCACCCTGAGACGGCGCCGCTTGGCAAGGCCATCCTCGGACTCAAAGAAGGAGAGTCCACCAAGTTCGCCACACCCACGGGGCGGAAGATTCCGGTCGAAATCGTAAAGATCGAACCTTTCGAGGCTGACGATGTTCTTTGGGATTCCTTGGAGAAGCAGCAGATGGTGACGCCGAAGGCTGCGCTGGCGGGGCGAGCCGCGCCTGTGCTGGACTCCCGCACCCCATACCGTTCTGGGAAGCGACATTCTGGCCGAGCCCAGATCCGACCAAGAGGTCATTTACCTGGCATCAGGATGTATCTGGGGCGCTGAGAAAAGCAGCGTGGGAACTGGGCGCCGATTCGACAGCCGTCGGCTACATGGGCGGTTTCACCCGAATCCCACGGTGCATGAGGAGGTGTGTACGGGTAAAACAGGGCACACCGAAACCGTCCGAGTCCTCTATACGCCTAGCACAGCTGCCAACCGAGCGCCTTCTTCAGGCATTTTTGAACCCACGATCCGACGAGCCTCAACCGCCAGGGAGGGACATCGGCACCCAGTATCGCAGTGCGATCTTTCCGCGACGACGCCGCAGCAGGAGGAACTCCGCCCGGCGAATGATCGATGCGTATCAAGAAGTTCTTGAAAACAATGGGTTCGGGAAGATCGTCACGGAAGTGACACCGGCTTCGAAGGTCGGCCCCTTCTATCCCGCCGAGGACTACCATCAGCAATATCTGGACAAGAACCCGAACGGCTACCAATGCCATGCCCGCACCGGAATGGCATGCCCGCTGCCAGGCGCCGGGCCGTCGCCACGGGCAAGTAAACCGGGCTCACGCCCCGCGATCTTTTTCAGACCGGGGAGAAAAACGCATTCTCGTCGGAACAGCTCGCGTCCTCCGAGCAGCTTGCTTCCAAGGGCGTAGCGGACCTAACGGGCATGCTCATGAGAGCGGTCTCGATAAGACTGGCTGCGGCCACATCAAGGTCTGCTATGTCAGGAGGCGGAGGCGTTCTCCATCGCGTTCCTCGTCCCACGGAATGTATCCCGAGCCTCGACATCCGCCCATGTGGGCGGGGCGATCCCTTCGAGATCCGCGCTGCGCGAGACAACCCGACGGCGATGTTCCTCCCGATCCGCGAGAACGCATTCGACAGTAAACAGTTTGGCGCCCGTTCGAGCCGCCACGTCACGCCACATTGCACGGGTCAGCGGCAGCGGATTGACAAGGTCGACGGCGACGTTCCGCCAAGCTCCAGGTTCGACCGGGCAATCCCAGCAAGGGCTTCATACCCGAGGCCGCCGACGTCGATGTTGCTGCGAATGAGCGGGCCTCAACCTCGTCAACACGCAAGTAGACGCAATTCAATAAAGGGAACGACGCGCCGAGCCAGGGTCGTCTTGCCCACGCCTGGCAGCCCGAAAAGAACCAAGAGGAGAGGTGCGCGAACCATGAGGCAAGTTTCATCAACGGCAGACCCGTGAGGAGCAGACGTACCCTTCCGGGCCAGCGATGGGCGGCGGCGATATCAACGGCAGGCTCGTGGCGAGCAGACGAGCGATTCGGCTGGCATCCGCGATCACATCGTATATTCGAGCTGCGGCCGGTCGAGTACACCCGATCCACGGCCAGTCACCCGCACCTGGGTTACCGTCCATTTCCGCGCTGCGCTTTGCGTTTGCCATTGACCTTCTTGGCACTGTTTCAACGGGGTTGATACGCCCTCGACGCTGCGCAAGATTGGCCATGCCGGAGGACCGCCCCGCGATTGTATTCGGTGTCTGCTGCGGGAAGCAGCAAGGTGCGCAGGTCAAGCCTGCGCGCATCCTGTTCGACCGTGCCGACGTCAACTGTTGGATCGCTGCGAGCCCTCGAGATCTCGGCTCGGGCCGCCCGAGAGCCACGGACTCGCGCCCCTGATGACCAGATCTCTCATCTCGGAAGCCGATCGGATGGCAGTATCCGTCAGCTCGCTTCCTCCCACGTGATCCCACTGCTGATCCGATTCCAGGCGGATCTTTATCCGGTCGGCCCACTCGCGCAATTCCTCACGCTGAGAGACTGGAAGATCCAGGTTCTCAAAATAATGTTCGAGAGCGTTGTAGGCGGCATGTTGAGCACGATCGGCTAGCTCAGCAGCTTCCTCCTGACGCTGCTTTCATCCCTCGGCCAGATCGAGTTTGCGGATGAGCCACGGCAAAGAGAAGCCCGCTGGGCACCAAAGTGACGAAGAGAACCACCGCTCCGACAACCACCGCGGAAGCTTCTGAATTCTTTGTTGCCATCATCCCCCCATTGGGGAAGCGACAGCGCCAAGGCGAGCGTTGCAAGCCCCCTCATGCCACACCACGTCAATACCAGGCAATCGCGCCAACTGCGCGGCACGCCGCCGGTCCCCCGCGAGCGTGCGTCCCAGCGCAGCACCAGCATAGCCAGGGAAACGAATAACCATTACTACAAGGCGACCACGGCGAAAGCCAAAGCCAGATATCCGACGACGGTATCCCAGCCTTCGGTCGGAGATGACCTTGCGCAACCCGACCCCCATAAGGCCAAAAGCGACCCCGTGACGAGGAGATCCACGACTTCGCAGATGAGGACGTGAAGACGGTCGCGCGACGCCTCCGCAACCTCTCTCCCTGTTGATCTCCGAAAGCCGTCACGACGACGGCGATAACGCCCGAGGCGTGAACCTCCTCGCTGCGAGATACGCGATAGGGGCGACTACCGTGACGGCCCCCGTGGCGGCGACGTTGTTGATCCCCTGTTGGCGATGCTCACGATCCAACCGAGCAAGAAGCCGACGAGGCTCGCCACGACGACGCCCACGAGAAAACGAGGCGAAAGCGGTGCTTAAGCGTCCGTCCCCTTCGACCGCGCTTAACCGCCGTCGTGAACAGAACGATCGCCACGGCGTCGTTGAACAGGCTTTCCGTTTGAAGGGTGCGCATGATCCGCGTGGAACCTTTGCGAGCTCGGCCACGGCTTCGACGGCGACGGGATCGGGCGGCGAGACCATCGCCCCAAGAGCGAGCGCAAGCGGCAGTGTCGCAAAGGAAGCAGCCACACTAACCAAACCTGCCACTGCACCCGCGGTCACAGCCCGTCAGGAAAACCGCCAGAATGAGGAGCGTGCGCCAGCGACGAACGAACACTGACCACGACGCCCTGCGCGCCACCGCGAAAAGCAAGGGGGTAGGAAAAGCGGAAGAATGACTTCCGGGTTCATAGATAAAGACAGGAACTTCGGGGACCGAATGACAAACCCGCGACGAACAACAAGAGGAGCATGGATAGGGAAGACGCGTGATCTCGCCTATCCACACCGAAACAATCGTGACCAGAACAAGTGCTGGAACCATCACCAGCGTTGGCATCTACTTCCCTCCCCTAAACGCAAGCGTAAAAAGTTACGTCAAGTCAGCTTTCTCTCATTATCCCCTGAAGCCTCTACGAGGTTCCTAGGAGCCGCGCCACTGCCGGCCGCATTAGACTGTGAATGCAGCCGAATCCGCCAACTGCATCACGAGAGGAAACCATGGACGTTACTCTTCCATCGGTCACCGGTTCTTTCGGGGAAACTCCCCAACTGACCTTTCCTGATTCAGAAGCCCCGCGAGGCCTCCACATCAAGGTCGTCGAAGAAGGAACGGGGCCCGCGGTACAGGCTGGCCACGAGATCGAAGTGAACTACCTCGGGCAAATCTGGCGCGGTCGCGTCTTCGATTCCCTCATTCCGCCGTGGTCAAACGACGTCCTTCCCCATTGGCGTGGCATGGTCATCAAGGGATGGGATCAAACGCTCGTGGGCAAAACGTCGGTTCGCGCCTGCTCATCTCCGTTCCGCCGGAGAAAGGCTATGGCAAAAGGGGAAACTCCCGCGCGGGAATCCGGGGGACCGACACCTTGGTTTTCGTCGTCGATCTCGTCTCGTTCGCTGAAACAACAGAGTCTGCACCAGCCCCGTCGGCGAACAAGCCCGGTGCTTACAAAGCTCAATCACGAGCCTCAATCACGGCAAGGCCCGGCGGGATAAACAGGCTTCCAATACGGATCAAACTCACTGCAAACGAGGGGCTCCGGGAACAATCAGGAACTACTCGAGGCCAAACTAAAGGCTTTTGCAAAGAGGCACCGGAGCTAGCCGGCTGAGGCTGAGGAGGACGAAGCGGGGACGGCCATAGGCCTGTCCCCGCTTCCCATTCGATCCCTTTTCCTTTTTCGATCTTTTCAGACCTTGATCATGCGCTGCTTGGCATTCGCATCCGGATCGGTCGTCTTCTCAATCCATCCAGATCGGTTGTCTTCTCAATCGATAAGGCTGTGTAGATCGATTTTCGTTCTCAGTCGTCGCTCGCAAGAATCGACAGGACTCGAAAGAACCCTCAACGTAGATCCAAATCACCGTAACGGTAATGGAAAAAACCGACGGTCCAAGCGAACTTTCTGGGAGCGCGTTCGCACTGGCTATGTAGCGAACATCTTCCAAAATCTCCGATGAGGAAGTACGCGGCAACGCCGATCAAGAACAGGCCCAAAATGAGCCTAGAGGAATTCCGCCGATGTTGATCGCGGTATCCATTCCACGGAAATCGTCGGCCAAAAAGCGTGTCTCGCGAGGACCAGGTTGACGATGCTGTAGGACGATCGCCGCCACAAGAACGATCATCGCGAACTTCCGCCCCTTCGGTGGTGCAACAGCGCCGCTCTGAATAGGCCTGCCGCCACCGCAACAACGATGAGGGTTGCCAAGATCGCCTGGAGCGCGATGCCGGGAAAACGCATATTCAAAACGCCGGTTATTGCGCCGAGCGCCACTCCCTTCGAGAGCGGCGTAACCGACCGCCAAAGCCGGACTCACCATGGGACGCAGCGCGGCGATGAACGAGACCACTGCGCTGCGATCGACGTGCCAATGGCAAATCCCATTGACGGCGCTCACGCCCATGGGCGCTATGACGAAGTCTGATACGACGGCGCAAATCGTTGTGACGCCGATCAAAAGAAGAGTCTTGATCATCGCATCGTCATACGTCATCGTATCCGGACCCGCGGCCGACCTCTGGAAGGCTCCCTGGGATGCCTCACCGCCGAACTGCTGTTGCGTGTAAGCCTGCGAGGCCGATGCCTGGTCGAAGAACTGGCCGTTAACCGGCTGGCCGTATTGATCGTATTGGACCTGCTGACCGTACTGGGCCTGCTGCCCGTAAGCCACATTCTCGCCGAAATTCGGCGTCGTCGGCTCCCGGAAGTACGGATTCGGTTCATCACGGGATTGTGAGCCACTGTTTCCTCCTTTAGGGGCAAGCGAATGCTTGTCGCTTTCCCCAACAGTTTAACGGATGGAATGGGCGTCACCTGACACTGTGGCTCCACTCTCAGCACAATCCGTGGGCACTCGTACCCTGCGGCTAGGAAATTCCTGGATTTTCATGAGAAATTGAGAACTGTAGGAACATACACCAGAGGCCCTCACCGGAATACGCCAGTTAGCCCCCGTACGAACGCTAAGGGGGCCATTAAGCAGTAGACGACCCTAATACCGAAAGGAATTCCATGATCCGAGTCGACAACCTGACTAAGAAATACGGTCGTGTGACCGCGGTCGACCATCTCAGCTTCGAACTCCAGCCCGGGCATGTGACGGGCTTCCTTGGCCCCAACGGATCCGGAAAGTCCACGACGATGCGTTGCATCATGGGACTCGACCGCCCCACCGGAGGAAAATGCACGATTGACGGACGTGAATACGGACAGCTTTCATCACCTTGACCACGGTAGGCGCGCTCCTGGACGGACACGCATTCCATCCCGGCCGCACCGCCCGCCAACAGCTTATGGTCGTAGCCGACACGCACGGCTTCCCCACGAGTCGATCAAGTTCTCGAAATGACGGGCACAGCAAGCGTCGCAGGAAAGCGCCTTAAGGGCTTTTCACTGGGCATGGGCCAGCGGCTCGGCATCGCCACAGCGTTGCTGGGCGACCCAAAAGTTCTGATTTTCGACGAGCCGGTCAATGGCCTGGACCCCGGATGGCGTCCGTTGGGTTGCGCGAGCTTATGCGAAAGCCTGGCCAGCCAGGGACGCACGATCCTCGTCCCCTCGCATTTGATGAGTGAGATGGCCCAGACGGCCGACGATCTCGTGGTGATTGGCCGGGGAAAGCTCATCGCGCAGGGTGACATCTAAAGCAATTCACCGAGTCTGCGGCCCACATGACGGTCAACGTCGCCGGCCCCGACATCCACGCGATCGCAAATACCCTCTCCAGAGCGGGGATTCAATTCGACGAAGGGCATCCAGACGAACGCCACCCCAACGGAATCATCCACATCGCGGGCGGCGACAGGATGCAGATCGGTCATCTTCTCCACGTCGCGAATGTGGAGATCCACGAACCGTCCGAGTCTCACTCCCTCGCTCGAGGACGTCTTCATCGGGAGCTGACGGCCGATCAGGTCGAATACGGTTCCAATAAACATGTCGGGCATGCGCAGCGACATGCCCGAATCCAGTACCCTCACACGCATCTCCAGGGAGAACATCGATGAGTACCCAGACAGTACAACCTCGACAATCCGCAACAGCCAACCCAACCCAACAACGCGGTCCGCTTCCGGAGAACGTGTACAAGAATACGTTCCTCAGGTCACTCCGGTCTGAGAGTTCGCAAGCCGACGACCTGAAGTCAACGTGGTACACCCTCAGCATCTGGCTGGCGATGGGAATCCTCATAACCTGGGGAATGACCGCGTCGCTTTCCGACGGAACCGGCAATATCAACGGTGTCAACGTCAAAGGGAATTCCATCCCATTTTCGTCACCGGATCGCTCGCAGCTATACGCCATTTTTCGCGATGGTCCTCGGCGCCCTCGCCGGACCAGCGGTAATACTCCTCGAATACGATGCGCACCACCATCGTCTCCCCAAACGAGCAGGTCGGAGGGCCCTATAGCGCCAAGATTGCGGGAATCACGGTGGTTCTTGGCATCGCAACCGCCGTCATCATCGTAATCCTCACCGTCATTGCCCTTCTGGCCGGCGGGCTCTCATGGCACGGAGGCGACGGCAACCTTCGCGCGCTTATTTTCTTCTGGCTGGCCTGCGTTCTGACGTCTCTTTGACGACCGGCGCCGGTTATATATTCCGCTCCACCGCAGGTGCGATCGTCACGGGTTTCGTCACACTCATCCTTTCGCAGTTGCTCATCCCTCATTCCCTCGATTTCTTCAGAGAGACGCTTCCGAAGTACCTTCCGTCGGGCCTCTACGGCGGGAATGACGGCTACCGACACCACGAATCCCACCCAGTTTTATCGATAATTTGGGCCCGAACCTGGCCGCAGTGTTGTGGTTTGGGTACGTCGTCGTTTTCTGGTCCTCGGCTTCATTAAATACAAGAAGGCGGACGCTAAAGCACTCCGCAATCAGCGTTTGGCTCGGCCTCAAAGAAAAACACGAAACACAGATCCCGAAAGAGCAAGTAAGGGACGACGTCGGTTCTCGCCCGACGTCGTCCCCCGTCATCGAAACGATACTGCGCCCAGATGTTGGAAGCATCGCACTCGCTCATCTGCCTCCCAAAGCGGCGCTGTTTCAAACTCTACTCGAATACTGCGCCCCAGACGACCTCGAACCGACACTGTGCCGATTTTAAAGTCCGGCTGCCTCATCGCCAATTGGGCTATGGGGGCTCTCCTCATTGTATAGGCTTTATGCCAAAAGACGTAGTGTTGCTGAGCAATGCTGGATCATCTACCGGCCGCCCACCGATTCGGCGTCGTGACTCTTACTCCGATATATTGTTGTCGAGTATCCGATCAAAGGAGTGACGGGCAAAACGCATTGGGATCATCTCCAGGTACCGTCAAGCCCTGAAAAAGCGAAGCTTTTGCGGAACTCGTGCTGACGGTGGCAGCACTGGCCGCCTCATCTGGTCGAACTCGCCGTGGCGCGCGGAATCGTACTTCGCGATCTCCGAGAAGCAATCTGGATTCGATTCATCTCGCTTCCTACGGTAATGGGCCACTCAGACGGGCCCTTGCGATTTCTTTTTCGTCGTCGGCCTCGAACTCAAACAAGAGTTCACGATCGGTTCCTACGCGATCCTCGAAAAAGCGGCCGTCCCCATTCTCGCGGCCGTGTGCGGAATGGCCGGACCCAGCCTCGTGTACGTCGCCACCTGCCGCAACGGGATCGGGCGTCTATGGCGGGTGGGCGGTTCCCGCGGCTACGGATATCGCCTTTCGCCTCTTGCCATCTCTCGCCATCTCGGCAGTGGGCCCCGGCGGCCCGCACGTCCTCGCGACTCTCGCCGTAGCCGACGACCTCGCGGCATCATTGTTATCGCCCTGTTCTTCTCGACGGGCATTGACTCTCTGTGGCTGGGAATCGTGATCGCGATCGTGGCCGTGTCCCGGAGTACTCATCAAATACCGGATCACACATTGCGGCTTCTGTGGCCCCTGGGCATCCTCGCGTGGTACTTCATGCATCTTTCCGGTATCCACGCGACGATCGCCGGCGTGGCGCTCGGAATGATGGTTTCCACAAAACTCGCCAAAGGCGAGAAAGACTACATGACCTACAGGTTCACCGAACGGCTCTCCTTCACTTCATCGGCATCGTGCTGCCCATTTTCGCTTTCTTCGCTGCGGGAGTGAACATCGTCGACTCCGGCGGATTCGGTGGAATGGTCACCGACCCCGTTGCCGTGGGCATCTACCTAGGGCCTGCCCCTTGGGCAAATGCTCTAGGAATCTTCGGGGGCGTATGGGTCATGATCAAGTTCCTCAAGCTTCGTTTGGGCGCGGGTCATCGACTTGCAATGATATTTTCCCCATATCACTGGTGGCGGCATCGGATTCACCAGTCCCGCTCATCGCGCAGCCTTTCCCGGCAGCGACCCCCACGAACCGCACTCGCGAGTGGCCGTTATCATCGGCACCCTCCTGTCGGTGATCCTCGGCGCAGTGGCTCTCACGCCATCGCCTCACGCCTCGTCCGTACGCGGGCCGGGCCGCGATCCGCATGCAGATCTGCGCCGTGCACGAATAGGCGCGAAGACGGTCCGCGACGTGACGGCATTCGCGGCGACTCGCCGCGGAGGCGCCCACGGCCGTAACCCGGCTGGTCGCGCTGCATCTGCGCTCGTGCCTTTGTCGAGAAAGCTCGGCACCTGAGGTTCACTGGCCGCCCACATGGCAAGCGCCGTCGAGGATGTCGTGCCCGACGTCGTGATTCCGCTAACTGTCCTCCGGCTTCGCCGGATTCTCGCGGCGACTCGCTTGACGACCTCCCCACACCACGGCTCCCGCGGCTATCGACGTCGACTCTTCCGGGGTGCATGAAACCCAGCGTTTCACGTTGGGCCCGCGTCGAGCTGACGAACCATTCGCACGCGGCGAGGGTTTCCTCCACGGAAAGCGAAAGTGCCGTGAATGCGCTGAGGATCGTGAGACCTCAAGCCCCCAGCGCTTTTGCCGTGATGGTGGTGACCGAGCCGGCTAGACTGATGAGCCCCTTGGCGGCGCCAAGATCCACGTGTTCTTCGGCGGCGTCGAGAGCGGCATTGACGTCTCGAGCGCGCGGCCTGCACCGCATCAGAATCGGGAACCTCCGCCCCATATGCCGTTCGTGCATGCGCACGCACCTCGACGTCCATCGAGTGCGCAAGCCACCGCCGCTCATCGTTCCCAGCGCGATCTCCGTGGAACCACCGCCCAGGTCGACGGCGAGCAGGGGACTCTCCGTTCCGCTCGGCATGCCCGAGACGGCCCTGGTGAAACTCGCGCGGGCCCTTCTTCCCGCTGAGGATCTGTGGAAGCACCCCAATCGGGAACGGATTCCGTCCAGGAAGACACCGCGGTTGCGGGCATCGCGGGCAGCCGACGTCGCCGCGAAGCGAATCGACTCGACACCGTGAGCCCGACACTCGGCCGCATATTCTTCCGCGGCCTCAAAGGTGCGCGCGAGGGCCTCACCCGCGAATTCGCCCTGTCCGATCGACGCCTTGGCCGAGCCGGACGACTCTCATCCACGGACGACATCCCGTAATGAGCCGTCGGGGCGACGGCGGCGATGAGCAGACGTATCGAATTAGTTCCGCAATCGATGCCGGCTACGTTCACTTTGGCCTGCCTTTCCGACGCATCGCGACACCGTGCAAATCGCGCGGTCCCATGCCGCCGCCGTCCAGAGCGAGATCTCCGATGGGGCATAGGCCTTCCCAACGCTCATGGAATATGCTGCAAGGGGCGTGGAGGCACTTCACGCGATCGGGCATTCCTCCCACGCTCACATCCTCAATCTCCGCGACGTCGCCCAATCGCCGCCTACGTTCGAGATAGTCCGCGTGAGCGGCGTGATGGGCCTCGGCAAGGAGAGGGTCGGCAGCCAAACGCGCGTTCATCTCTGCCATGAAACCACCGGCTTCAAGGCGCGACATTTCGTACACGACACTGGGAAGCGTGGAGATAGAAAAAGCGTGGAAACGGAGCCCCTCGGGCAAGCGCGGCCGCGTTATCGTCACGGCCGGTGCCGCATGCGCACCTCGCTCCACTGCCGACAAGGCTCGCGCGGCCGCCTCCCGGAGCTGGGCTTCAATAGCTTCGACGTCGCCCGGGCGAACGGGCGTGGCATACGCCGCTATCTTGTTGAGATCTTCGATCATCGACTCTTGCCGTTCCTGCCGTTTCCATTCTTGCCTCCGACGATCGGCACATCGTCGACATTGTCCACTTTTTCCACTTTGGCCAGCGACCTTCACCGAATCCCACATCGTGGTATACCACGGCGGCAGCCCTGCGCTCTTATTGACCGACTCGACTTTCTTCTCCAACCGCCCTTGGCTGCGCCTTTGAGGGATCGGTGACGATATAGAGGGTCTGGCCTGGCATGACGTATCCGAGCCGTTGCCTCGCCTGAGTTTTGACGTATTCGTCGTCCTTCCACAATTTCAACTCACGCTCGAGCTCCGCAGTATGTTCCTGCACGGATGACAAGCGAGCCTTGGCCTCGCGAAGCTCTTGCTGTTTGTCGAGATAGCGGGTGAAGGTCGGCATGACCACAATGAAAGCTAAGAGGGCAAAGGAGCGCGATGGTGAGCATCCCTCAACGAGATCTGATACGTGCCTTTCGAGCCGGAACGACCATGGACCGTCGGGTCTCGAAGCGACGGCGCTCCCCGCTGCCCGTTCACACGTCGAACTGAGGGACGCTGGATCGGCGGCGCCCGGCGAGAATCTTCTCGCGCGAGCTACCGGAGCGTCCTTCCTGAGGACCGCCGCCTGACGTCGAACGAATCCTCGACAGAGCGCGAAGATGGAGCCGATCTCTGTGAGGGCGGCATTACGGGGCGACGTGACGCGGGTTGTCGGGCATTCATGGCAGCAATTTTACGGTTAGTCTCCGGCGATTTTTTAGGAACACGTGTGCCGGGCCCTAACGCTCCGGTCGTCTACGCCCCTCGCGCTCGAACGCTGGCCTGAGGAACACCGCCTGACAGTCCCACTGGTCGTCTCACTTCCGGCCTCCGCCCTCGGGCTCGGCGTCGCTCATTCATCTGACATCTCGAATGCCCCACGCGTACAATCGGAGCAATGAGTTTCACCACTCGAGCGCCTTCGGGAACGCACCCCGGAGCCTTCGATGACGACTCAACGACGAGTTGTATGGGAAGAGGAAAAATGTCGATCACAACAGCAGACCTTTCAGGAGCTTCGTGGACGAATTGGGCGAATGTTTCTTTCGTCACCGAGCAGCAAACGATCGCCCTCATGCGCAGGGATATTATGTCGATGATTCCAGAGGGCGAGCCCCTCGGAGCTGTGTTCGCGAAACGACGCAGGACGTTTCGAAAGCACTAGCCTGGGCGAATGCCCACAAAGTCCCCGCTCCGTGCGCACGGGCGGGTCGGGGCTCGCCGGAGGCGCCGTCGCCTATCCGGGCGGTCTCATCATCGCGCTTCACAAGATGAATCGGATTCTCGAAATCGACTATGAGAACGGCATCGCCGTCATCGAGCCCGGCATCATCAACGCTCAGCTCAACAAGGAACTCGCGAAAGACGGGTTCTTCTTCGCACCTGATCCGGCGTCGGCCTCCTAATGTGCTCCGTGGGCGGCAACTATCGCCACGAATGCGGGAGGATTGCGGGCGGTTTGCCACGGCGTAACGATCAACTGGGTTCGCGCACTCGAAGTGGTTCTCGCCGACGGCAGGGTAATCCATGGGATCGAAGACGATCAAGAACGTCTCATCTCTTAACCTTAAGGAGCTTTTCATCGGCTCGGAGGGACACTGCGCGTCACCCAGGCCGTCATTCGCATTGAGCCGCCCAACCAGCATGAGAACTACACCTTCTTCGCCTGTTTCGATTCGGCGGAGGACGCCGGATACGCTACCGTCATGCTCCGCGCGTGCGAGCCGCGGCCGGTTTCTCGAGCTCATCGACGCCTTGGGCGTCTGAGCTTGTCAATCGGCGCAATCCAGATCTTCAAATCCCCCAGCCTGGCGCGGCGCTTCTACTCGGCCAGGCCGAGGGGAAAAACGCGAAGGCAGCACCGAGGAATACGCGGATGTGTGCCGCGAATACGGAGCGACCGCCGTGGAGTTCGAGGCGGGAACACGGCTCTTCCAGGTTCGCCGCGATGCATATCCGGCCCCTTTTCCGCCAATGGCATGCAAGTGATCGGCGACGTCTCCGTCCCAATTTCGCGCCTGGCCGAGGCCATCCACGGAATTGAGGAGATTTCCGTAAAACGCGGGCGCAAAGTCTCGATTCTAGCCCACGCCGGCGACGGCACACATCCATCCGATCGTCGAGTGCGGCAGAAGGCACCGAGGAAGCTGCAGGCTGCCGAGTCCCTGCTTTGATGAGATCTCGCCGTATGGCGATTGGCATGGAAGGCGTGGTTTCGGGCGAGCATGGCATCGGCCACCTCAAGCACGCGGAAATCGATCATCTTCTGAGCCCCGACACTCGCTCGGTGCAGCGTGCGATTAAGAAAGCCCTGATCCGAACGATATCCTCACCCCGGTCGCAAGATCTAAGGGCGGCTTTCACGGCGGCGTGTCGCCAAGGGAAAAAGGTTCACCGCCCAAAAGAAAGGCCCCGGAAAGAGCCCTTACTGACCAACGGCAAGGCCCCCGGATCTTCTTCCGGGGGCCTTTCGCCGTTCAGCTCGTCGCGGCCTACCTGGCAAAACGTCAGGCAGGTATCAGCCTTTGTAGCGCGGGAATGAGCCACGGCCGGCGAAACGGCGTTCCCGCCTCAACTGAGTCCTCGATGCGCAGAAGCTGGTTGCTATGCTGCGATGATGCCTCGCCGCGGCAGGCGCACCGGTCTTAATCTGCCGGAGTTCGTGGCCACGGACAGGTCTGCGATCGTCGTGTCCTCGGTTTCACCCGGAGCGATGCGAGGTCATCGTTCGGTAGCCGTTGCGGTGGGCGAGCTCAACGGCCTCAAGAGTCTCGGAAATCGTTCCAATCTGGTTGACCTTTGACAAGAAGCGCATTGGCAGCCCTCAAATTGATGCCCTTTGCCAGGCGCTCGGGGTTGGTGACGAAGAAGTCGTCGCCGAGCAAGCTGGACCTGTCCCCAAGAACGTCGGTCAGGGCCTTCCAGCGCGTCCCACTCGTCCTCGGAAAGGGATCTTCGATGGAAACAAGCGGATAATCCTCAACGAGCTTCTTGTAGTAATCGACCATGAAGTGTCGTCCTGGCGCCGCCCTCGAACGTGTACCTACCGTCGGCGAAGAATTCCGTGGAGGCGACGTCAAGCGCGAGGCCCACCTCAGCTCCCGGCTTGAAACCCGCCTTCTCGATGGCCTCGCAAACTGAGGTCGAGCGCCGCAGCGTTGGACTCAAGGTTGGGGCAAAACCGCCCTCGTCGCCCAGACCCGTGGCAAGAGGAACGCTCTTTCAGCACTGACTTGAGCGAATGGTAGACCTCCGAGCCCCAACGCAGCGACTCCTTGAACGAATCGGCGCCGTAGGGGGCGATCATGAATTCCCTGGATATCGACGTTGGAATCCGCGCGAGCCACCGTTATGATGTTCATCATCGGCACCGGCAGGACGTGGGCATTCGGGCCGCCGAGGTACTGGTAGAGAGGCAGGCCGATGGATTTCGCGGCGGCCTTGGCAACAGCGATCGAAACGCCGAGGGATGGCGTTGGCGCCGAACTTGGCCTCTGTTGGGTGTGCCGTCGAGAGCGATGAGGAAGCTGTCGATGCCGCGCTGGTCTTCGGCGTCGAAAGATTCGGCGATTTCGGGGCGGATGTCTCATTGACGGCGGCGACGGCGCCTTCGACTCCCTTGCCGAGGTAGCGAGCCGCATCGCCGTCGCGACGCTCGAGAGCTTCGAAAGCGCCGGTGGACGCACCAGAGGGTACGCCGGCGCGGGGCACGAGTGCCGTCCTCAAGTTCGACCCTCAACCTCGACGGTGGGATTTTCGCGGGAATCGAGAATCTCGCGGGCGTAAAGATCAACAATAATGGCCACAGCCACTCCTAACTGTAGTTTGCACGACGGCGATGCGAGCCGCCCTCGGCTGGGAAATAACCCTGTTTCCTATTCTCCCGCAGAACGGAGCGCAGTGGCGGCTACGGCCAGTTACTCATCTCTCATTTTGATGACCGTCACGTCACCGGGAGGGACGCGGATGGGACCTCGGGACCAGGCGCAGAATTCCTCAACGCGGGAGAGTCAGATATTCGGGAAGCTCAAGCCCCTAGCTTGCCAGCAACGCCGTAGCGTTCGCCATAGCGCACCTTCATGCCCGCCAACGCACTCTGAATCCGACCCTGCAGAGTTGGGGACTGGGATACCAGCTTCTGGGCCAAACACAGCTTTTCAACGTCTGACGGAAGCTTGGTCGAGGTCTTGACGCATGCGCGAAGAATTTCGCTCCCTGCGAGAAGCGCTGATTTTGCCGCGCTCTTTGTCGAGCACTGGGCTCAACGCCGTGAGATCAGTCTGGCCTGAGAAATCTGATCCTTGTGGAAGTGCTGACTCCCCACAGAACTCATAGCCTCCTCGGTTGTTGTCCTTCACGTGCGCGGCCAGTCTCGTCGACGCTTCGTTCCGTTACGACGCGGCCGTTGACCCTGGCGGCCACCCGAGATTCGAGCATCCGGCGAGGCCCACGCACGCACATAGTCGCAGCCGCACACGCCTTGGCCACCAACTTCGTCTCTCATCGCATCCTTCCATGGATTTTTGAGAAACCGTCGACTGTGGGAAATATGCTACCCGGAAGATCCGAATGTCGCGACGAACACCGAATCGATGAGCTTTTTGCACCCAATCGAGAAGATCGTCGCCTTCCAATGCCGAAGATTCGCCCATTCGCCTCGACCCTACAGGCAGTGGAATAAGCGCCACGCGAATCGCCGGTTTGAGGAGAGCCCTCGGGTAGAGCCTCTGAGCCGAGCCTGCCTTTGAATCGGGCAACTGACCGGCGCCAAGCGAATGTTCTTACCCATAACGGTGACCTCGGCCCAGCCCGCTTCTCTGCACAATTCGCAGCAGCGCGGCAATGCGAAAAAGGCGTTCAGCCTCCGGCGGATCCGGACCGTAGCGGTCGATTATCTCGGCACGCACGGCTTCCGCTGTTCCTCGGTGCCCGCCTCGGAGATCTTTGTGTAAATTTCCAGGCGCAACCGCTCGGAAGACACGTAGCTCTCGGGAAGGTAGTAATCGATGGGAAGCTCATCGCGCACATCGACGTCGGCCTCCCTCGTCGGGCGCCTGGCCTCGCAACCTCGCCACTGCATCGGCGACCATGCGAACGTACAGGTCGAATCCACGCCCGCAATATGCCCGGATTGTTCTCCGCCAAGCATGTTTCCGGCGCCGCGAATCTCCAGATCGCGCATCGCCACCTGTATGCCTGAGCCCAGCTCGGTGTTGGCTGCGATCGTCCGCAGGCGTTCAAGAGCAGTTTCGGTCATAGCCTTGTCGGGGTTGTAGAGAAATAGGCGTAGGCCCGTTCGCGTCCCCTTCCTACGCGCCCGCGCAGCTGGTGGAGCTGGGGAGAGCCTGAAACGCTCGGCGTCTTGGACTATCAACGTGTTCGCATTCGAGATGTCCAGCCCCGTCTCGACGATCGTCGTGCAGACAAGGATGTCGATCTCTTTGTCCCAAAAAGCCTGGATGACAAGCTCCAGCTGGTGCTCGCTCATTTTTCCCGTGGGCCACGCCTATCCGGGCTTCCGGCACCAGCTCGCCGAGCTGGGCCGCAACCCGGAGCCATGTCCCCGTTCGATTGTGGACGTAGAAGATCTGGCGTCACGTAAAAGCTCGCGGCGTATCGCAGCGAGCACCTGCTTGTCATCCCTCGGCCCGACGTAGGTCAGGACGGGATGGCGCTCCTCCGGCGAGTGGCCAGCGTCGACATTTCGCGCACGCCTGTTACGGCCATTTCCAGCGTTCTCGGAATCGGAGTGGCCGACATCGACAACACTGTCGACGTCAGGATAGAGCTGCTTGAGAGTTTCCTTGTGTTCAACACCGAAACGCTGTTCCTCATCGACCACGACAAATCCCAGGGTTCTTGAACCGGACGTTCCCCGTGAGCAGCCGGTGTGTCCCGATAACGACGTCGATCGTCCCCTCGGCGAGTCCCTTGATCGTCTCGGCAGCTTCACGTCTCGGACTCGAAAACGAGATCAACTGGACGCACGGGAAAAGCCGGGAGTATCGTCTCACGGAAAGTCTCGTAATGCTGGGAAACCAGGAGCGTGGTGGGAACCAGAATGGCCACCTGTTTGCCGTCCTGAACGGCTTTGAAAGCCGCGCGCAGCGCTATCTCGGTTTTGCCGTAGCCGACGTCGCCGGAAATGAGCCGATCCATTGGCGTCGGCTTTTTCCATGTCGGCTTTGACCTCGTCAATCGTCTGAAGTTGATCGGGAGTTTCAACGTAGGCAAAAGAATCTTCCAGCTCGCGCCGCCAGGGTGTGTCAGGTGAGATTGAATCCTTTCGTCGCCTGGCGCGCGGCGTACAGGCGCACGAGTTCCTGGGCGATTTGCTTGGTCGCGGCCCGGGCATTGGCCTTTGTCTTGGCCCTAGTCGCTCCCGCCCATCTTGTTGAGGGTAGGCGCCTCCCCGCCGGCGTAACGCGAGACCTGATCGAGAGAGTCCGTGGGGATCCACAGCTGATCGGGCGGGCGTTTCGCCGCGTTGAGGCGTATTCGAGTACGAGATATTCACGCTGCGTATCGCGCGCCGCCCCGATGGACCGTTTCGCCATCTTGACGAATCGTCCCACACCGTGATGCTCGTGGACGACGTAATCACCGGGCTTGAGGGGCCTGTAGGTCTACCGCGTTCTTCCGGCGGGCCGGCATTCTGCGCATGTCACGAGTCGAGGAACCGCCCCTGCCGGTGATGTCGGCAGCGGCATACAATGCTAGACGCTGCCCATCCATGGTGAAACCGGATCCGATAGGCGCGGCGGTCACATGGCATATTCCCGGCCGAAGATCCGCTCAGTTCCTCAACAAACGACGCGGGAACGCCGGCTTCCTCGAGCTGTTCGCGCATGCGCCGCCCGAGCCCCGCGCCTTCCACAGCGAGCACCAGCCGCCACTGGTCCTCGCCTTGAGGCCGATGTCTGCAATGGCTTCGTCAACCTTTCCCATGCAACTGCTTAGGTTTCGCTGGCGCGCACTTCATTGGGCTTTCGCTGGCGCGCACTTCGGCTCCGTCAGTTTCCGCTTGCAATCCCGCCGGATTTCACCGTCACCCCGCCGGCATGCGCGCTCCGGCCGCGACGCGTTCGCGCGCGAAACCCGCGAGGGTCCACCATCCTGACCGCGTCTCTGGGCCAACTCGCGCGTCGAACTGAGATCGGAAAACGACGCTTTGATCGACGTCGACGGGCACGGTTCCTCCGCTGCCGCCGCGCCCAAGCCGCCGTGAAATTCCTCCGTCGTGGCGATGAGCGAATCGGCCCGCTGCGAGATTCTCTCCGGTTCGATTAAGACGATCCGCGCGTTCGCGGGAATGGCTGCCGCGACGGGAACCAGCTATCGACCAGTGCGCGGGCGAGCGAGATTCCATTCCTCCGGAGCGGATTCCTTCGGCGATTTTGTCGAGCATGTCCATGCGCGCCGGGTAATTCGGCCTCCAACTCGCATGAGCGCGGGGCCCGGACGTCCGCGGTCAATAGGATTTCGCGGCACGGTGGGGCGTGTATGCGTTGTCTTTCGCTTCGAGCGAGGCGCTGGTCGGCAACGGAGAAAACCCGGATCTCTTCGACCTCGTCTCCAAAGAGTCTCGATGCGCGAGGGCCTGGGATCCGTGGGCGGAAAAGATATCGATGATGCCGCCTCGCACGGCGAATTGCCCGCGTCCTTCCACCATGTCGACCCGCGAGTAGGCCGCGTCCACGAGCGCGCGCTCGAGGGACTCGAGATCAAGAGTGTCGCCCACGTTGACACGCACGGGTTTGAGCTCACCCAGGCCCTCGGCAATCGGCTGGAGAAGTGCTCGCACCGGCATGGCAAGCACTCGCAAGGGGCGAAGTCTTCCGGTGGGCGCGAGGCGTCGCTGAACGAGGATCTGGCGGGCCACCGTGTCAGAGCGAGGCGAAAAGCCTTTCGTGCGAGCGTTTCCACGCGGGAAAGAGTTCGACGGCGCTCTCGGGAAGATACGCCCGCAGTGCACCTGCCAATCTCGTCCGCCTCGCGCCCGGTGGGGAGTGACGGCACATAAGCGGGCTTCGGGAGGATTCGTCCTGCCCCATGAGCGCAAGCACGGGAGGAACGAGGCCGCGCGGCATAGCCAGGTCGCGGTTGGCGGTCTGGCTAAGCGCCGCTGAAATCGCGGGGTCGGCGGCAACGGCTGGCAGGATGGCGCTGGAGCACATTCACCTCGTGTGCAGACGGGAGCTGAGCGGCTTTCGAGGCCACGGAGAACGACGTCTTCGACGGCGTCGGCCGCTTCGGAAATAAGAAGCGGAACTTCCTTCGACTCCGTACAGGAGAAGGCAGAAAGCACGAAATTTGCGGGATCTTGCCTACCGGCGGACGTCCGATCCCAAACCGAAGGCGGATATAGTCTTTCGCTCCGAGGGCCTGGCTGATCGACTTGAGGCCGTTGTGCCCGCCTTCTCCCCCGCCGCGTTTGAGCCTGATCGTGCCGAAGGGCAAGTCCAATTCGTCGTGGACGACGACGAGGGAGTCGACGGGAACCTGAAATAGGTCATGAGCGCCTTGACCGGGCCACCGATTCGTTCATGCAACCGTGGTGGCGGCCAGCAAGGCTTTGCGCGAGGGGAGGCGGCCCGACGTGGCATTCGAGACCCAAAGCGCTCACATCTCTTCAGGCGCGAGTTTCCCGCGAGCGCGGGACGCGAGCTCGTTGATGACCATTTGACCCACGTTGTGACGCGTGGCCTCGTATCGTGGGCCCGGATCAGGCCGACAACAGGCACACACACCTCCACCGTGTGGCGTCTCACAGGACGCCACCGCATCGCTATCATTCCGAAGCTTCTTCCGAGGCCTCCGCGATTCTGCAGGAGCCAGACTCAGCTTCGGAGGGGCCGATGGCGTGGAGATGACCACCACGATCGCCTCCGGGGCGGTCTCAACCCTCGACCCCTTGCGGAAGGTCGGGTCGGCAACGGTGACGTTCTCCATCCTTGCGGCCTTCGACGTCATGACGATCGCCTCCGGGATAGCCGTGGCCGGAGCCTTGACGAGCACGTGCATGAGCTCGACCGTATGGATGGTGTGGGGAACGACTCTCCACTGATCTCGACGGGAACTTCAACGTCGACCTTCTCGCCTGAGCGACGCGAAGAGGTCGAGGTGTTCAATGATGCGCAAAGCGGATTGCGCTGGAGTTCTTTGACAAGTACCAGCTGGTCCCCGCCTTCGAGCGAGATCGTGAGGATCGGGTTGGCTTGCCTTCGGCCAAGAAGATCTCGTGAGGAGTCGAAAGAAATATGGACGGGTTCCGAGCCGTGTCCGTAGACGACGGCGGGCGTGCGCCCGTCGCGGCGAAGCTGGCGCGATGCGCCCTTTCCAAAGGATTCACGCGCGCTCGACGTGGTTTTATCTGCCATGTGGGTTCTCCTTTCATTATGACGCCCGTTGGTTTCGGGCGCGTGCGGCCTCGATTCGGACGGCCGTGCACGAAGAGCACCCACCGCGTCGATAACGGAAAGAGCTTCCCTTTCCTCGCCGGGGCAACTTACACATACCAGCGCGCGATCCTTGTCACGCCTGTGTGGATAACCTTGACGCTGCCATGTGGAAAACCCTGACAGCGGCAGCCGTACCGCTCTGACGGCAGCCGTACCGCTCTGATCAATCGGGATGACGAGCCCGGGCCGCATGACTTGGCCATCAGCAGTAGCTGTTGACCAAGCTTCAACGGCGCGATTATCGAAGCGCTTAACCCGATAGAGCCAACAGCCACGCAGCTTGCTTGCCGCGCATATCTATTATTTGCCGCTTGTTTGCCGCGCATCTCTATTGTTCGTCACGCAGCCCTATTGCGCTGCCGTATATATCGCCATTATTAGGAACGGTTGGCGCGTGCGCGGATTGCAGCACACCCGCTCCGATGAGTAGGACAGCCGCGAGACCGTAAATCATGACGTCGGCTCCGGTGTTCGGCAAGGTGCGGGCCGTCGATCTTGCTATTGGCCTGGGAACCTCCGTTCTCGCGCGATCCGCCATTGACTTTGAGATCCGCCAGCGGCTTTCCCGCTGTCGGCATTTCCAGCATTGCCGCCGGCGCCTTTATCGCCTCCATTGTTCCTGGGGCGTTTCGTTTCCTGGGGCGTTTCCAGCGCCGTTAAAACTCCTGGATCCGCGGTTCCGTTGGGAGCGGACGGCCTGCGCTTGAGGGCGTCACGGCGCCGCCGGATGCAGACGCTGGGGCAGTAGCCTGTGGGTTCCCTGCCGGGGAGCCGTGCCGGTTCGTCGTCGGGATCGCCGCCGGGCGCCTTGACTTTCAGTGCGAACTAGTGAATTTTATTGGATTCACTGTCGACAACGCATGCCGACCCGTTGCGGACGGTCACGTGGTTCGTGTTCGTTCCTGGGAAGGTTCGCGACGATTTTAAGTGGCCGCGTCGATGATATCACCGTTCCGCCTCCGCTGTCATGGGCGACGTACAACCTTATTAACCGAATCGTAGGCTGCATTGAGTGCGCAGCGGCGCGGTGGGGATATTCACCACCGTTTCACAGAGTTCATGTCGACCACGACGGCGTTATTGGTTCCTTTGCGAGGCAATGAACAAGTGGCAGGGATTGACGGGGTCGTAGGCCACCCCGGATGCGGTTTTACGGCGTCGTCAAGCTGGAAGTGCGTCACTTTCTGTTGCGCTGCCGCGCACCTGCTGGCGGCTGCGGCATTGGTGTTGCGGGAGACTGTAAAGCGTGCTGACTCCTTGTCGAGGGTCAGGCCCATTGCTCCACTCGAAACTTTTGGTTTGCCGTCGATAGCTTGATGCGTGCCAACACGCGTTAGCTGGTCCGTCGCGCCGGAGTAGACGTCGACGTAGTCCCCGCGGGCTGAGGAAACGTGAGCGAGATGCGTCGTCTCACCAACTACGACGTCGCGCGGATGCTCGGTCAAATCATTGGGGAACTGCTTGACCAACTTGAGGTCGCGATCGTAAACGGCAACGTATGTTTTGACGGGTGTTCGTAACCACAGACACTAGCCCTTCGAATCGTCGAGGCCAAACACCGTAGGTTGCGCCTACACCGGTAGCCTCATCGGCCGCGGCCGGGTGATGTCCCTGGCGACCTTGAGAGTTTGAGGATTGACCTTTGAGGAGCTTAGATTCCTTGATGGGAGGACGGCCAACCGCGGAGGTCACATACGGGGTGTTCTCCTTCGCACTGTAGGCACTTTGGTAGAGCCCTTGCGGTAGATCGCCGCTGCTCGCCTCATGCACTTGTCGGCGTCGACTGGTGCGTTGCTCGGCGTCACGACCGACGAAGAAACGAATGTCACCTGCTTGCCATTGATCGTGTACTGAACGGCAATCTTGGCGCCGACCTTGGCGTCAGCCGGAATCTTCACATCGGGAACCGCGACGCTCTGCCTTCGGCAACCTCGTGCGTTGCCGGAGATCCAATTGCTTTCCTCGACACCGATCGATTTTGACGACGGCCCCCTCAGGGAAGATTGAGAACGGTCGCATTGGTGGTCGATCCCCTGCGGCGCTGCCAGCCGAGAAGGCGAGGCCTGCTACCGGCATGAATTCGACCGTTGCTTGACCCTGCCGCTCCCGATAGCTTGATCTCGTGATTCGCGCCAACCGGAGTCAGCCCGCGGGAATCGAGAGGATCCGGAGAAATCTTGCCGTCGTCGGCCACTCGAGTGGGCCGATGACTGCGTCCGGCAACACAGCAAGAAAGGTCCGTCCCGTTGACGGAAGCGCTCAGCTCGCCGGCTTTAAATCCGCTGCCTTCGATTGCGACCGAAACTTTGCCGTCGTCCGCCGTGGATATCGGTGGCCTTGACTTCGACCTTTGAAGGCGATGACGGCGTAGCTGTCGGCTTGTCGGTAGAGACCTACCAAGGCTTTTCCGGCTGGAGCGGCCGACGCCCGCCGACGGCTTTTCAGTTGGGTTGTCTGACGGCTTTGTCAGCAGAACTTGCGCGACGCACTCGCCGACGGCTTCCCTGCGGGCGCGGCTTGGTTCGACACCCTGAACCTCGCCCACTTGGAAACCGTTGCTCCCCCGTCCGCGGCGCCGCCGACGATGCGGACCCGGTAGTCGCCTTCCTCGGATATCTGCGGCAGCGGTTGCTGGCGGTGAAATTGCCTTGGGCGTCGGGAAGAGCGTTGGCATCCTTGACGGTTGCGGGTTCCAGCCGCATCAACGCGCACCCGCTCGGCTGGCTCTTCGGTGGGGAACTTCAACGCTGGATTCTTGCCTCGTTGAGTTTGAACGAGAGTTCGCTCGTTCGCCGGACGCTGAGCTTAAACCCTGTTCCCTTTGATCGTAATGGTCTCGCCGGATGAGACTCGCGCCGATCGACTTCGTGAGCCGTCCTTCGCCGGCAGCTCCGGGAGACGGGTCGAGCGCAAGTGCGGGCCTCGCTGTCAAAGACAGCGTTGTCTCCAACCATTGCAGCCAGACGCTAGGCCCAAAGACTCTGCTCAGCTGTTTACTCTTTCCTCTTAGAGGCGATGGAGATGTGGTAGCTCATGCAGAGCTCATATCTCATAGCTCGTACGTGGAAGCAGGAGGCATTTCCGTGCTGCGCGGCAGAAGCTCAGCGTCAAGTAAGCCTCACCTTTATAGAGGAGTAAAGGATATCCTCCCCGCCCTCAAGCATGTGGAGACGCGCATTACGCAGACGAAGGCTATGAGCCAGGATAAGGCGAGCCAGATGCACGACCAGGACGTACACGACGTCGGAAAACCGCCTCTTAGTCCCACTCCTCTCGCGGCAATGGCCGCCCCTGCATCCAACACGAGCTCCCAGCTTCGCGATGGAGGTCAGGCGCGATTGCATGCCAGCATCCGAATCGCCCGAGGGCCGCGTCCGCTAGCAGAACCACGAAGGTGTGCATGGTAATCCGATCGCAGACAACGGTCGCGGCCGAAGAAACTCTTGAGCTCAAGCAGGATCAGCGATTGCTAGCTCACACGTAAGATTGCCAGGCCTCACGCCATCGAGACTGCGGGAGAACTCCCGCATCTTCATGCTATCGGCTCCATTCCAGAACTGTTCTCGGCCGCCTTCGGGACTCCAACTCCCACCGCCTTCGGGAGTCAATTCACCGCCATCAGAGCTCGCATCACTCATCGGAGTTCAGTCACCGCCATCGAGCCCGCGTACCGCCATCGGCCCAATCCACACGCACTCGCTGGAGCCTGCACCGCCATCGGTTCAGTTCCCACCGCCGGATTTCTCTCGGCTTCCTCTCCGCGCCTTGGGCTACCACGGCGAGGTCCTGCGCGCTTTGCTAGTGATCAATGTGCGGTGGGATCAACCCTGATGAAGATGAGCGTCAATCCCTCCGGACTATGCCCACATTCACCCCGTCGATCTTCTTCGCGCCACAGCCTGCTTGGCCGTGACCGTGGGGGCCTTGCTTCTTTTGCCTTCGTGGTCTGCTGATGCCACCGGACTCAGCGTCGGGGGCTACTGTCACCATCGCGCCGATCTTTCGGTTGTGGCGGCAGCCGAAGGCCCGCTTCAGAACAAATGGAAGTCTGCCCTCACATCGATTCGGTTGCCTGCGCATCGACAAAGCCTCCGGCGACCACCCGCCTGCTGCTGGTTGCCACCTCCCACACCGTTTTCCGGCCTGCCCGGCGCCGGCTTGGCTCCCACCAGCCTGATTCCCACCAGCCTGGTTTCCACCAGCTTGATTCCCGGCATCCGGGTTGCCGCCAACCTGGTTTCCATCGGCGTCCACCACGGTAAAATTAGAGTTGCCGCGGCAGCTATGGTTTTTGTCTTCAAATTGCAGCCAATGATTTCCCGCCGCGATGTTACCGGGAAGGGTGAACGAGCCCTTTGAGCGGCCCTGAAGCAGGAACTTTCTCGGATGACCGCGCCCGTTTCTTGGATCGAGGAGTCACCGTAGTTCGCGTCGTCATCGATTTTGACGTACACGGTCTCATTTGCGGAAAACCGGAAAACAGTGAAGGAGATCTGCTGACCGGCCTGAACTGTTTTGGCCGAAACCGAAACATTCGCACACGGGCACCAGACGAAGCGTCGCCCGGGGGCAACGCGGTCGCGCCTGTATTAGCCAGGGACACGAATGTAGAAGCTCGCGAGGGCCGCGATGAGGGCCCGCAGGCCTGTGCGTGGAAACAGTCATGGCCACTCCTCTTGTACGTGCCATACGCGCCGCAGGGCCTTCCCCGTTTCCGAACCACCTCGTTGGTCGCGGGCATTCGAGGCGAGAGCTTGTTTTCGATTCCCCATCCTGAATGCTCAACCGTGCTTACAGCCGCGAAGCGCACCTTCACATCAGAACTCACTTGCTCTGACGCTCGAAGCAATGAGAGCGGCGCCGACGATCGTCACGGAGATCGAGCGCACGCCAGAGCATCCACGGCCAGATCGGCTGACTTCGTCTCTTCGACCTTTGGCTTGTGCGTCCTGGCGTCGTCCTTCGTAGGCAGACGTCGGATTCGGCTTTTTCTTCTTGACATTGCCGACGTCTAGGGTCCGTCCAACCAATGAGCTTGCCGGTGGAATCGATGAGCGCGAACTTGTAGGAGCCGTCAGGAAATACGGACGTGTCGACGCGATTTTGCCCCCTGCTTTGTCGATCTGCGTCCACCCAAGCGGGCCTTCCTGGGGATAGACGTGAGGAAGATCCACTCACCCTGCTGCCTCCCGGCAGGAAAACAGCACAAGGACTTTTTCCTTCCATCTGCTTTCCAATGTTCCCCACGTTTTGCAGCGTGAGGCCTTCTGTTGGGAACAGGCGGAGAGGGGTGAAATGGGCCCGGAGTTCGCTGAGCAGGCTGCTGCTGGGCCTGCTGGGTGCCGATGAGCCGCGCATGTGCCTGAACGGCATAACGCCCTGGCACAACAGGAGAGCGGCTGACGCAGTGGCAACCGAACGCCTGATGACATTCTGAACCTCCGATGGAGGTTTGGGGCCTGTCCGCCACTGTTTCCACCCTGATTTCCAGCGTTGCTACCCTGATTTTCCGGCGTTGCCACCTTTGGTTACCGCCGCCGCGTGGAGAGGCTGCTAGCCCTCGCAGCTTGTCCAACGTGAGACGGCTGAATGTGTCAGGACTACCTGATTGGGCTTCGTCAGTTTAAACGTACCGTAAGGCAGTATCGCCTCTTTGAGGCGAAGCAGCGACCTCCCCGCTTGTCCGTACGGAACCACTGGTTCTTCCACGGGTGGCGCGAGTTTCCTCTCGGCGCTCAGTACGCATCAAGGTAGACCCAATCGCCTTCTTTTCGCTTTGGGAACCGTCACAACGATCGAGTCGCCTGCCACGCGTGGCCCTTGAGCCCATTCTGGTGGAATCTTTGAGATCCTTGGTCGCCTCCAGGGATCGGGGTTCTGCTCGGTTTGTATTCGCCGACGACGAATCCGTCAGACTTAAGCGTCCGGGTTTTATCGCTGTCTTTCCACGGACCGGTCAGATAGACGAAGACGTGAACCCTGCGTGAAAGTGCCGGAGTGCTCGTGGCTGTCGTTCCGTCGGAAAGCTGGATTTCCCGCCGTCCAGTCACCGGTCGTCTGATTCACATTGCTGACGATCGCCCAGATTCTCGGGTTCGCGTTGACGGTCTTTCCGCGCACATGGCTGTATTTTGCCTCATCGAGCTCCACCGACGTGATTACCGAAGCGCCTTTACTCCTCGACCGGTGGCACCCATCCTTTGCCACTGACTTTCACTTTGCCGCCCAGGGAAACATATCGGGTATCGATGTGACAGTCGGATCGGCGACCGACGGCTTGCATACCCCAGCGCTGATTCCGCCATCTTCGGCGCGTCTGACCGTCAACCGTCAATTGGTTGGTGGCCAACGAACGCGCAACGTCCTTGTCGTCGAAATCTGAAAGCAGGGTGACGGTGAAGTACTGTCCTTTTGCACGCCCTCGGGAACATCAAGCCCGGCTTCGAAGTTGCCATCGGAATCGATAGTGTGAACGTTTTTGTTCCCTGGCTGGATCATCCTTGGAGAAAGAGCCCAAATGGTGTTATTGTACCTTCTGCCCTTCACCGACGGGTGGTCGATAGCGCCATCCGGCCGAGAACAGAATCGTCCTTACCCTGTTGATCTTCACTGCCACCGTAGACGGGCCCTTGGCTTTGTTCTAACCAACCGGTTCCTTGACTCCCGAACCTCGATCCTGAGCTTGACTTTGATGTCCTCCACCCAGGCTTTAGCCCGGAACCGTCGGTACAGGTCGAGATGCGACCAGCTTGGAGTCCCATCAGCGGGAGGAGGCGTTTTGATCGGGTTTCCTGGCAAGGGTATTCGGCGGAGGCGGGCGAGGGCGCCGTCTGCTCCGGATTGGGGTTGAGGGTTAGGCGCGCGCCCTCATTTCCATAGCGTGAAGTTGAGTGTAGAGCGGCGTGGCATCGCCTTCGAGCGCTGAAACCGCTGAGGAGCTGAATGGTGCGCTTGCCGGCTTGAGCTAGCGGCGGGTCTCAGCGGGAATAGCAACGTTCCATTTCCTGCCAGCGTCAGCTTTGACCATCGCCAGTACACTCTTACTCGCCTGCGGCCCGGCCCGTGACGGGGTTCTTGACAGTCGACTTGGGTATAACTAGCCCCTCGTCGATCTTGACAGAGATAGCCGATCCTTCGGTTCCCTGCCTGGTTCTTCCATCCGTCTCCACTGACGGTCATTGCTTCTCCCTGGAGCGACGCGATCGGGCGCTTTTCGCAGCTCGCACCACCAATTAGCTGCTGCTGCTCGCCCGGCGGTGCTGCGGCGAAACTAAAACCCGCACAAAAAGAAAGCGCAAAGCGAGTCAGGAAGCTCAGCCCATGAAGTGACAGAGCAGTCGTATAGTTCTATCCCTTTCTTTATAGCGCGTCCCTGGAAAAACAGATGGAAGAAATGAGATGTGCTGTTCGAGTCTAGTCATCTGAGCTCTGACGACCCCTGTTCACCAGGTGGTCCGTGAGAAGTGGACCACCGGTCGTCGATCCAGGCCATTCATCCACGGGGAAGATGCGACCATATCGTATACCTTGAGATTTTGCAGGTAGAAACGGCTATTTACGGCGCCTTCTTGAGACATCTGAATCGGCTTTACCACTAGCGTCAAGATTGACTGCACCACCGCCGTCCGAATTGCTTACACCCAGGCCCTGCGAGCATTCCAAGATGCATCAGCACAATCTTTCCTTTGTCTTCATACTCAAAGCCTTTTAGTACGGATTCAAAATTTTTCTGCATGGTCACTCCTGATATCCGGTATAGACCGCTGAAGCGATCTGCAAGCCAATCACTAAACGACTGATCGTTATTGACCGACGCGCGCCGAACACGTACAAGGCCGAGATGGACTTGACCTATTGCTTGAGAGTGAGCCGCCACTTCCAGTCCCCGCACGTCGAAAAATCCACAGCACCCTGCCTCGCTCCGATTCAAGCTATCCTCGTGAGGCGCGAGCCCCGCCGCGCACACGGGATTTCGAGCTCACGGCAGAACGAAACCTCACTGGAAGCGAGCCGCAGCAGACCGATCGTCGTCATAGTTCTGGCCAGATTGCGACACGGCATGTCCCATCTGAGCCAAGATTGCATTCATATCGTTGGCATTGCTGTCCCAGCGAGCCTGCGCATCGGCGTAAGCGGCCTGGTGACCATCCCAAACGCTCCTTGATGCCGTCAAGCTTGCCCTTCATCTCATCTCAGGATGTCGTCGATCTGCGCGACTGAGACGCGATCATTCCCTGGAGATCCGGACCTCAACTGCCTCAAAGTCAACAGAATCTGATTCGACATTGTCGAGTACTCCTTTCACTTTGGCAACCAGGGCCTTACAGCCCAGCTCCGCCCATCACCCTCTGCATCTGCCGCGCGGAAGCCTGCTCGGCCTCTTCTCGACCTGAGACGCCGTGCCCTTGAGGGCCTGAACGAAGTCATCAAGCGAGTTGAAGAGATCCTGAACCTTCTGCTCCCAAGCGGTGTGAAGCTGGCTGAACGCGGCAGCGCCTGGCCCTGCCACTGCGCCGACCAACCCTCGATCTTGCCGCGCAGGTTGCTGACCTCGCCCAACGGCGTGGTCTTGTGCTGATCAGCGATTGACGATCCTTCGAGGATCGCACCGTCATCGCGAAGCTGGCTCGTATTGGTGCTCATCGAGCATCCCCCTCGTACATCTGGGATATTAACGAAAAACAGAACCCGTTTGAGCTCTGCGAGCAGCCTACAACACTCCAAGTCGAGCTACCAGGGTAGTCAACCTCAAAGGTGTTGTTATTTCTAATCGGGTGTTGAACATATTTTACTTTTTATTTTTATTTTGCGATATATAAACAGTTTTTCGGGCGTGTTCCGTAGTTAGATTCTCTTAAAGGGTTTTAAACTCATTTCAGCTCAGAATGTGACGCATCATTTCGGATAATCCCATTAGCCTCTCTTTACTCCCTAAATATCAGGGTTTTTATAAATAGAATCAGCCCTCACGACACGTGAGGACACTATACCACCGTCAGAAACTATCTTATTGACGCGTCAGGCAGAACAGCCAGCACAATCAGTTCAATAAAATAAAGATATTTATCTGCCAAACGTCAAACGTCATCGGCGAACCTCATCGACACCTAACTGCCCCTGCAGTGATTACAACTTCTAGAAGTGTCGGTAAAATCCCCGTCAATTGATCAAAAAGTGAAAATTCAATATTTTGCGTATTGTTCTAGAGCGACGTCGAAATCTATTTGATGTTCTTGACGTATGGCAGATGCCCTCGCGGAGGAAGCATGTTAAGCCAGCGAAGGATTCGTCAGCGATGCTTAGATTCAAGGATAAAGAATGGAAAATCCATTTATATTTCTTTTTAACCTTCTTTTATTTATTTATATTGCAATTTGATTCTTTTAGTTTTCTTTTCTCTATATATAGAGGTGATATTCGCAAAAGTATCAACCTCGGACACTTCTCCCGCTTTTTCCCATCTCGAATTTGCCCTCTGTATCTTTTAAGCATAGTTTTTCTTTGCAAATAGCGGGGAAATAGCAGCGATATAAGTAGCGGGTCATGAAAGTCTCCTGAGTGGCTGAAGTGATTTCGGATGCGTATGTCTCAAGGAACGGCGTGGGGAGCCAAACATCGATGTGAGGCCAATATTCCCCATGGCCAGCACGCCAGGCCGTTGTCACCGAGCAAAAGCCAGATGACCATTGCACTGCCGCCGACTACCGACACGCGCGTACAGAAGCCGTTCAGAAAAGAAACGCTGCACTCGGCACTACCGCATAACCACCAACGAACGCGCCCAGCCCCACCGTGACGGCGGCAGGCCAGTCGATGTTGTCTCGGGCAACAAAAACGCATGCCGCGCCCAGGTTGGCAAAAGCAAGAAGCGGTGATTTGAGGAGAACGGCTTCATGAGCACCCATGGGCGTCGCCAAAGTGCACAGAGCCAGAACAGAACGCTTCCTGCACCAAATATCGCCATAGATCGTATGGGAACGAGAAACGTCAGTAAACGCCCAGCGGAAGTCGGCGTGTCCCCATATGCACGGTTGATCAATGGGCCGAAAGCGATGAGCCTGTGCCGAGCGCAACGAGCCAGGGCACAACCGCCTCAAAAACCCGCGACGGCACAATCACGAGCAGCAAACCACCCGCCAATCCTCCAAATAGCGACACGGTCAGCAGCCAGCTAAGCGGGTACGTTTTCAAGCTGCGCAAACGTTCATCCGGACCACCGAACCGGCTCCAGAACCGAGCGAGCCAACGGTATTCGACGTATTGGCAACGACGGTCCGAATCCCCATGGCCACCATGGCCGGATAGCTTGAGCGAAAGCCAAGCCGACGAGGTATCCAGCGATTCCCGCGCCCACACCGGCGACGAGAGGAAAGCATACATGTCACAGCCATTTTACCGATCGGTTTTATTCATCGACCGGTCTATAGCATACGCGCCTTCATAGGCATACATCGATTGGCTACGGGCTGTACGTGATGCGGCATTCGAAACGGCTGAATTCCCCAGAGGACATCACCAGTACGTCATCGCACGCATCCTCCGCACGCCTGCGAAAGACCACTTAGTCGTGTTTGTCCGTGCCTTTTAGTGCACCCTCTTTCAAGCGCATCCTCCGCACGCTGACGGGCAAGTCACCCCTCGGCCCAGTATGCTCTGTCTCAGATCAGCGGCCCCATCAAAAGGCTCATCACTGAACCGTCTTCTAAAGACCGTCAATGGCGCGAGTAGTACGGGGAGCGATCGGAAGGACCGTCATCGCCGGGAAAGCGCTTTCGGGCGATGGGAGCGTGTCGGTGACTACGACTCACGCAATCCCGATTCGCGTAAACGCTGTGTCGCTGGATCGGAAAGTACTGTGTGGCAACGATGACGTCTTTAGCGCCAGCTTCCAAAACGATACGGACGGCACCGCATGGTGCCCGCTGTCGATGAGATCGTCCACGATAACGGCGGTTCGTCCGGTGACGTCCCGACCACGCGGTTAGCCGTCGCCTGATTCCGCGCGTGAGATCGCCATTTTGTGTACGAAGGCACAGTGGCACGCCGCCGGGGTTGCACCCATTGTTCAGCCACTTCGAGTCCTCGGCGTCGGGCGAAACGACCACGGCATTGACGCCGATTCTCCGCGCGCATACTCAACAAGGTCGGCATTTGCCGAAGATGGTCAGCAGACCGTCGATCGCCGAGACTGCGCGGCGTGCGGGTCTCGACATAATTCGATCGGCGCCGGCCGTCTTGAACATATCGGCGATGAGGCGAGCCGAGATCGATTCGCGCGCCCCTTGTGCTTCTTGTCCTGCGGGCATACGGGTAGTACGGGGCCACAGCAGTAATTGCTTAGCCATGCACGTTTGTGCGTCAACCATGATGAGCTGCTCCATGACCCACGTGTTGATGGGGATCCGTATGGGATTGGAGGATGAACACCGTCGGCGCCGCGCACGGATTCTGCGAAAACGAACGTAACTCTCCGAGTTAGCGAAATCGTAGGCGGTGACGGGCAAAAAGATCAATCCCAGCTCGCCGGCGACCTCTGCTTGCCAGAGCGGGGTGTGCCCGACCACTCACAAAGAAACAAGGCGTTTGTCATTCGCCATCCGCATTCCGGTCATAGTTTCCCTCACTATTCGGAAACGCCAGCGACCCACGCGGTCAGCACGTGTGGGGCAGCGGCACGGTTTCCCTCTTCTACGCGCCGCGTCGCGGACTACGACATGGCGAGCATCCGCCCCTTCCAACACGAGCATTCGTGAACTCACCAGCGGGCCCACCACGCGCCCTTGGCTATCGACGTCGTTCCGTAGAGTCCCGTTCCCGGAAGAATCGCGGCTGTCGGGCGCCAAAGTCACTGTCACGTCAATCGACGTAGTCTGAGTCAACAACAGCAGCTCCGGCGCATCCACCCTTCAGGTTCTGCGATTCATTTGTTCACGCGAGCGCGGCAGCACTGGACCAGATCGTTGCATCCTTCGACGATTTGCTTCACGCGAGTCTTCAACGACGCACGAGCCAACCCCGGCATTGCCTCCGAAATGCGCTGCCACGACGTCGGTCGTGCATCTCGCGCGCGTTCTCGCGTGTCAGGCCGCCGATGGCCTCGCGAAGGAATGCCGCGTCGAAAAACATAAGTAGACGTGTTGATCTCAGAGATCTCGCGCTGCTCGGGCGTTGCGTCTTTATGCTCAACGACGCCGCTGATGACGCCTTCGGCATCGCGAAGGATCCTGCGTACATGGCATCGGCCACCACGGCGGCCACCACCGTGACGGCGTTGTCTCGTGCCAACCAAAAGATCTGCCAAAACTTGCAGCGAAAGGGCGGCGTATCGCCGGCAGTTACCACGACCGGTCCGGAAATGTTCGCGGAAGGGCTTTCAACCCGCCAGACTGCCTGCCGGTCCCTGATCTCATCTTGGTCGGCAACCCGGATCGCGATCACATCGGTGGCGGGCAGCGCGATCGCGCTTGGCGCACGACCTACGACATGTTCGGGGGCCGGCACTCGCGGCAGTGATGGCGTGCCGGTAGCGTCCCAGACGAATGAAGAACGGATCTCAGATTTCATTCTGGTTCCCTGACCGGCTGCCAGAACGACGACGGCAGCCGGATGCGGTCTGCTCACAGTAGCGCTTCCTGTGGTCATGGACCAAGCAACCGTTATCCAAGTGGTTCGGCCACGCTACCCACATTCGCGGGCGACGTCGAACATCACGCGGACGCAAGCTTCGAAGCACGGCCCACTTTCTCGCTCCGCCAGGTTCGAACCCGGACAAAGGTTCCAAAGACCTCTGTGCTGCCATTACACCAGGGCGGATCACCCGGTTGATTGTATAGGCGCGTCGAGTCATCCTCTAATGGAATCGCATAGTAGACGCATGAAACAGCTCACCGAAGAGCCGGGCTGCGTGAGCTATTCCATGAGCCAAGCCGTGTAAACGACTACAAATGAGCCGAATAGCCAAGTCCACCGGATAGGCACGAGGCACAGAGTCAACGGGCAGACGTTTGTGCAAACTGACAGCACCAGGTGGCAAGACGAGGTCGAATTCGCGGGTGGCCACAATCCGGAAGCACCACAGGACTCGATTACCCGGTGAAGTTGATCCAGTGACGGTGAGGGAGCCAAGCCATCTTCCCGATGGCCCGAAAGCAGCGAGACGAGCGAGGCACGCCGTTGGGAAGCTGGATCCTTTTGTCGATAGCACGAGACGTGAAAGTTCGCACAAAACGTCCGCTGCGTTCACCGGAAGGAAGACGCGCATTTTCCCTCGAATGACACGTTGCTAGCACTTTTCTCCACAGTAGGGTTGAGGCCGTTTTTCCCGCCCCCGCGGCGCCCTGACGTCCAACCCCGAGCAACGCCCGAAATGCCGCGCATCGACGTCGGGACGAAGCGTCTGCGGAAACGTGAAAACACACTCGCTTCTTACGGTCAGACCATCTTTCCACGCTCGGTGGATGTTCAATGGGTAGACATCCTCCTTCAGACTGAAGTAAATAGAGGCTTTTTGCTGCAATACTTGATGCATGAGCGCAAATTCTTCTCCGTCACCCCGGCGCGTGCGGATGTCCCGCGCTGAGCGCCGTCGAGCAGCTAATCCGCGTAGCCCGCCAGCTTTTTCGGAACCCGAGGCTATGCGATGCCGTTTCCGTCGAAGAGATCGCGAGCGCGGCAGGCGTCTCAAACCAATCGTATACGAGCATTTCGGAGGTAAGGAGGGGCTCTATCAGGTCATTGTGGACCGCGAAGTCAAAGCCCTTTCAGACATCCTCCGCTCGCAGATGCGGCCTGAAAAGAGTGCCCGAGCAGTTCTGGAGGAATCGTTGTCACCCTCCTCGATTTCATCGAAGAAAATTCCGACGGATTCCACCTGCTTGCCCATCAATCGCCCGCAGCCGTCAGAAGCGAGACCTTCGAAACCGTCATGGCGGATATCGCCGATCAAGTCACCGTTTTCCTCGCTCCGCTCTTGGACAAGCAGGGGCTTGACCCGCGTCGGCTCCCGTCTACGGGCAGATTCTCGCAGGCGGCGTCGGTCAGATCGGCCAGTGGTGGAGTGAAAATATGCACGTTGACAAAACACAGTTGCCGCTCGGTAACGAATTTGCTCTATCTCGGTCTGCGCGGCATGGAAAAGGATCGCAACTCATCACGCGCTGAAATGCGGACGGAAGACCGAGTTGGGTAGAGTTTGGCGTCCATTGATAACAGCCCCAGCGGGTCGTCAATGGACGTTCATCTCGTTCTTCTCACGCTCCATATTTTTCATTGAATCCTCTACCAAGGCATTCGTCTGAAAACGCAACCTCTTCTCCGCTCATGGGCGTGTGAAGGTGTGATAAACGATAGGGCATGCTCCATCATGGGATCTCAATAAATCTTTCCGGGAACTTGCAGGCCTTGGACAACCTGGGTTTTTCAAGGTAGCTCCGGGCGAGATCTTCCGGTTTTTGTCGGATCGAACGGCGCCGGGGAAGACAACGGCGATGCGAATCATGCTGGAGTTCTCTCCACGGATTCGGGCCAAGTTTCATGGAAGGGCAAGAAGCTGGACGACGCCATTCGGCGCCAAATTGAGTATATGCCGAAGAACGCGGGCTTGCAAAAATGGAAGTGGAAAGAGCAGCTCGAATACTTCGCCCGGCTCCACGGGTTGGACAAAGCGGCTGCCTACCGGGCCATGGAAATGTGGACCGAGCGGCTGGAAGTCGCCAGTAGGCGAGGCGACAATGTCCAAAAGCTCTCTCTGGGCAACCAGCAGCGCGTCCAACTGGCCGCGGCCCTCGTCCACGACCCGATCATCCTGGTGCTTGACGAGCCTTTTTCGAGGCCTCGATCCGGTTGCCGTTGGCGTCATGAGCCAAGTGCTCGAGGACAAGGCGAAAGATGGCGTGCCCGTTATCTTCTCTTCCCACCAACTCGACCTCGTTGAGCGGCTGTGCGACCGAGTCGGTATTATCTCGCGCGGTTCCATGGTTGCCGAAGGGACGATTCACGAGCTGCGTAGCCGGGGAAAGCCGGAAAATCGCTCTAGCCATTTCCGCGAGCCCCGACGCCGTAACCTCCCGCGCTGGCCGCGGTTGGCGCGAAAACCACACCCAGATCGCGGGAACGTCCGACGCCCTAGCACAAAATGGATTGACCCGCGTGATTGTTGATGCTGAAGGAATCGATGATCGAGGCGTTGCTCGGAACCGCACTGTCCGCCGGACCGGTCCACGAATTCGCATCCCCGGCGCCCCACCTCGCCGATCTGTTCAGGACGTGGTGGTCGCCGCACAACCCGAAACCCACGCAAAAAGGCCGACGAGGGCCTGTTCGACCGCAGGAAGGACGCAGCCTGATGATTCTTTCTCTTATCTTCAAACGCGAGATTCACGAGACTCCTGGGTTCGAAAGGCCATACAGGTTTCCACCAGCATCGTCGTGGCCCTCATGTTCATCGGCGGGGCGATCGGAGGATATTTCCTCCAGAAAGAACGACGTCAACATCCACTCCCCAGAAGTCACGGGAAACAGTGCGGATGGCAATCCCTTCGGCTTCGCGATGGGCTATTTCTGCACCTTCCTCCTGATGGTTATGATCTTCACCAGCATCAGCGTTCTAGGGGGCCGGCGTCGTCGAGAGAAGGCCAGCCAGTGGTGGAAATCCTTCTTACCACGGTCAAACCGCGTGTCCTCCTGCTTGGAAAAATCGCTTGGCATCGGCAGCGGGAATGCTCGTGGTCTTCGCCGCCCTATGGTCGAGAATCATCGGAGGACTTGGCAGGGCTGCTGCCCGATCTCAGAACGCTTGGAAAGCTCAGGTCTGGATGTTCTTGCCGACGTTCCTCGCGTGGATCATCGTCGGCTATCTGACGGCTTCAGGGCTCATGGGAGCTTTGGCTTCGACCGTATCGCGTCAAGAAGACCTCAGCGGAGTACAAACGCCCGTATTTTCGGGATGATGAGTACCCACATACGCGGCTATGTTTTACGTCCCGAGCCAACCGGATTCGACGGCTAGCGAGGTTATGTCGTTCATTCCATTCTTCTCTCCGCCGACCATGATCATGCGGACGGCGCTCGGAGGCGTACCCGTCTGGCAGCAGCGTCGCTTTCGCCATAAACATCGCCTTTATCCCTCTCCTCGCCGTACTCGCGGGGAAGATCTACGAGAATTCGATTCTGCGCACCGGCGAACGGGTCAAGATCGTCAGGGCGCTGCGAGGCTCGAACTAGACGAATAACTCCTCGGAGTTTCCAGCCTTACGCACAGCGCAGGGACGGAAGCGGATGATCATCGCAGAGATCACGACGATCGCACGAGAAAGGTGAAGGGTCCATGAATGGTTTCGTGGACCCACTACCTGAGATTCGACCGCAGGGTGAGTGCGACCGCGAGCGCATCGAGTCTCGGTCTACCGCATGAATTACGGCAGGCTCAGTGTTCGTCGTAATGCTCACCGTGCGGGGCGTGGCGGTGCCCGTCATGGACATAATCAACATGGTCGCCGTGCTGAACGGCCTCCATGACCGCAGCCCTCCCGTGAGCATGCTCAGCTGACGTATGTTCTGCGACGTTTTGATGACGTCGTAGTGATCGCCATGAAGGGCGTGGCGGTGCCGTCATGGACATAATCGACATCGGTCGCCGTGCTGAACGGCCTCGCTGATGCAGCCTCTCCCGTGAGCATGCTCAGCAGACAGTGTGGTGAGCATGAGGATCGGTGGTGCTCATCATTCTTCCTTTCAGTCGTGTTCCCGGGCGTGCGCGATGGCATCGCGAACCACATGTTCAATGTGGTGATCGGATATCCGGTAGATGACTTCCTTCCCGCGGCGGTCCGCGTCTAGAAGTCCGGCATCGCGCAACGTCCGCAGTTGTTGCGATGCGAGGTTGGCTCATGCCCGCCGCTTTGGCGAGGCAGAAACCGACCTATCTTCCTCTCGAGCAGGATCAGAAGACGCAGACGAGATTCGTTGCCCCAGAACCCGAAAGATGCGGGCGGTGGCGTTGAGAACATCGTCTTCACTCACGTCCATTCTCACAAACGTATAAACATTTTGCAAGATGTTTATCTGTTGAGAAAACATACTCATAATGTTTCTCAAGAACTTTCTCAGCGGAAACGAACGGGCGTCGAAGCCATCGGGCTTCTCACCACTCACTCAAGCCTCTCCCCAAGTTCCAGCCACTGATCCTCGAGCTGTGCAACTACTGACTCGAGTGCGCGCAGCTCGTCCGTCTGCTTCTCGCAAGCCGACGTAGTCGCTCTGATCGTATTCGGCCATACGCACTTTGCACCGCTTCGATTTTTCGAGCGAGCTTCGCAAGCCGCCGGTCAATCGAACCAATCTCTTTTTCCACCGCGACGTTCGGCACCTGAGAGCCGCGGGCTGCCCGGCCCGGCCGTTCGCCCACGGCCGTCTTGCGACCCGAGGCTATTAGCGGCTGCAGCGCCGCCGCCCCGCACAACTTCGGTGCCTATCGCTGCATCCGCCCTCCCAATTGCCCCAACCTTCTCAGCGATTTCTTTCCCTTGGAGGCGTGGGCCGTCGCTGCAGCGCCTTTCATCCCAGCAGCGCCCTTAACGCCAGCAGCGCCCGTTTTCGTTAGAACACCGGATTTCGTTGCGACGTCGGACTCTAAAGCGAGATATTCGTCGACTCCACCGGAGAGGTGCAACGCGCCCGTCAAGGATCGCGTACTGCTGATCCGTCAAGCGCTCGACGAGGTAACGGTCGTGAGAGATGACAAGAAGCGTTCCGGGCCACGAATCCAGAACATCTTCCATAGCGGCGAGCATATCGGTGTCGACGTCGTTTGAAGGCTCGTCGAGAATAAGAACATTCGGCTCGAAAGCGGGACAAGGAGCAGGTGCAGGCGGCGCTTCTGGCCGCCGGAAAGATCCACGACGCGCGACGAAAGATGATCGCGAGCAAAACCCAGACGTTCAAGAAGCTGCGCGGGCGTCAGCTCCTTGTCCGTGTACGAGGTCTTGCATCGAGCAAGTGACCTGCCTGACCAGATCCTCGCCAACCTCCTTAAGGGCGGAAAACTGCTGATCGAGAAGACCAATACGCACCGTCTTTACCCGTTTAACCCTGCCCGACGTCGGAGTGACGGAACCGGCAACAAGCCCCAAGAGAGTCGACTTTCCGGCGCCATTGGCGCCGAGAATGGCAAACTGCGCTCCCCGGGAGCGATTCTCCACGTAACCTCGCGCAGCACCTTGCGATCACCGTATGCCACATCAACGTTTTTCCAGATCGACGACGTCCTTTCCCAACCTCGAAACCGCCATTCGCTTAAGCTCAATGGAATCGCGAACCGGCGGGACGTTGGCGATGAGCCGATTGGCGGCCTCAATGCGGAAACGCGGCTTGCTGGTCCGAGCTGGCGCTCCTCGCCGCAGCCACGCCAATTCCTTTCGCATGAGATTCTGGCGTTTTGGCTTCGGTGGCGGCAGCGATACGGTCACGTTCCACACGCTGGAGAACGTATATGCGGCGTATCCCCGTCGAAGGGTTCAACGACGCCGTCGTGCACTTCCCACGTGGATGCAGCAACTTCGTCGAGGAACCAGCGATCGTGGGTGATGACGAGCAGGCCGCCAGAGTTCTTAGCCCAACGGTTTTTCAGTGGCGAGCCAACCACGTGACCCCTTCAACGTCAAGATGGTTGGTCGGCTCGTCAAGCATGAGAACGTCCAGTCCCCGATCAATAGCGCGGCGAGGGCGAGACGCCGGCGCTGACCACCCGACAGCGTACCCACTTTAACGTCCCAATCAAGGTCACTGACCAGCCCCGCGATGACATCCTTGTGCGAGGATCGGCAGCCCACTCGTGTCGGCCGCATCCGCAACCAGCGAGAACCCGACCGTTGCTTCTTCTTCGAGCGTATCGCCTTGATCAGAGCACGCCGATTCGTAAGCCACTGCGGCGGGTCACGATACCGAAGAAGGCTTGAGCTTTCCGGCCAAGATTCGAAGAGCGAGATTTGCCATCGCCATTGCGCCCGACGACGCTATTCTGTCCCCTTCGCCGATCCCAAGAGTAACCGAATCGAGAACCACCGTGTTGGGGTACTCCAGGCCAACCGACCTGCGCGCCAAGAAGATGGGCCATCACTTCACCTCCGCAACGTGGGTCCCCGCAGCCGGACCGCCTGCGCGGACCACCCCGGAGACCAGGGCCACTCGAGGGCGGCACGCAAGGCAAGACGATCAGCCTGAGCAGCATTAGATGCGAGGAGGGCGACAGTGGGCCCCCGACCCGGAAAGAATGGGCGTCGCACCCAGCCGATCCGCGCGCTCGACGACCTCGGCGAGATCGGGCCGCAGCGAGAAGGCGGCGGTTTGGAGGTCGTTGGCCATGAGGGAGGCCATCGCAGGCAGATCCCCGCGTGTGACGGCTTCGCGAAGCTCGTGCGTCGACGCCGGCTCTCCCGTGCTCGCCGCATCTGCAAGGCGACGGGGCTCGAGGCGATCGAACTCTCGGAAAACGGCCGGGGTGGAAAAGCCAACGGATTGGTCAACAGAACCCAGGCATGTTCACCACCGGGATAGACCGGAGTCAAGATTTCCCCGCGCCCCGTCCCGTGCGCGATTCCGCCCAGTAGGGCAGAAGGAACGTCTGATCCCGGGCGAGAACCGATGCGCTGAAGGTCGGCACTCGATAAACCGAGCCCCCATAGCGCATTGAGTGCGACCAGAGCTCCAGCCGCGTCGGAAGACCCTCCGCCATCCCTCCGGCAACCGGTATCGCCTTTCGGATCGTCATCTCCGCCCCCAAGCGTGGGGCGTCGGCCTCGTCCCGTAGCGCTTGTGCTGCGCGGATCGCCAGATTCGCCGAATCGACAGGAAGAACATTGGCGCCTTCCCCTCGATGCGCAACGTCAAGAGTCACTCCGCGAACGATCACCTCGTCGTGAAGATCAAGGGCCTCGAAAACCGTGTCGAGCGGATGAAAACCATCGGGGCGGAGCGCTCCAACCCTAAGGGCGAGATTCACTTTGAGGGCGTGACGACGCGAACTTCTTGCACGGGCTCAGTGTAACCGCACATCCACCCGCAGGCCTCGAAACCCTCGCTTCCACCACCTTAGCCGACGGCATTTCACCCAGGCCAAGGACACTTCTCCTGGGCCAATACTGCTTTATCCGCTCTGCCCAATGCCGCCGTCCGGCACGCCAACAATGGCGTTTGCCTCATCGGCACTTCAGATGCACCGCCCATTGACATGGCACATGTCAAAGCTACCATGTAATCGGCTCGCGCAAGTTGAGAGCGAAGGCCACACGGGAGCGCGACCTCTCACGCCACAAAATCCTTACTATTCGCGGAGTTTTGAACATAAACGTGAGTGAAGCTCGGTACGGAAATGACTTAGCAGCGCTGCCAATCGGAGGGAGCAAACTTCAAAGATGAACACAGTTACAGTGTCCTACATCACTTTTTCACAAAACGCTTGCACCTTTTCGTGCTTCATCCTAGGATCAAACTATCAAATTAAAACACGTCACATCTTTGAAGTACTCCTCGCGCAGTTCTTTCACGTTGCAGAGTTGCGTAATCGAGTATTTCAAAAATATTAGCGCCACATAATCGCGTAGCGGCGTCCACGTCAAAATTCATCCAAGTCAAAGACAATCAAAGTACCAAGCAATAAACCAACACGGGAGACATGAAATGACCTCCAGCAATCACCACAACAAAGAGCGGCGAAGTTCGTGGAGCATTGAGGCAAGCCGCCCGGAATTCGGAAGAGATAAAACAAGGAGCTACCTACGAAGATCTCCCCTACCTCATCGGCCTGCTCAAACAGTCCGCGATTGATGCATACGTGAGAGAAAAAATAGCGGACACAGGTTTTCTCGTTTCATTCTCTTACGATAATTCCTCATACCAGATAACGTTCCCCAATGGGTCGGAAACGATCTCCCGGCCAGGAAGCGACGGCAAAGGCGGAGGAAAAGGCAAAGAATCGACGTCCAATCCCTCACGGGCCTGTTTCCATAACCGAGAATGACTACACAGCGGCTTTCGATCAGGTGCGCGAGGAAATCGACGCGATCGTCAAACCCTGGACCAAGCTTCCCGACCCAGATTTGATCGACCAAGTGATGCGCGACTGCAGGCGCGCCATCTCACCACTCTCGACAGGACCGTTGAGTTCGAAGGGGCGAGGAACGGCAGGCGGGCTGATCCAGATTAAACTCAGTTCGATACATGACGAGCTCGTGCAAATGTATGGCAACACGATCGCAACCTTCAAGTCCAAGGTGATCGAAAACCTCCAGCACATAATCGGTAACCTGTCAATGGCAACCGTCCACTGGGGCGCAGCCTTGGGATCCGAGCAGGGATCTTCGCAAAGGCGCGCGAATCGGCCGTCGAAATTGTGCTAGAAGGGATTAGTCTTTTTCGACAGTATTGCCCAACAAGAAACCGGTAATATCAAAACGTTCTTAGAAATCAGTAAAGCTTGCAGTGACGGCTTCCTACTCTTTTCCGGCAATGTAGTAGCCGCCACAACCTCGCAGACACTCGGTCTTGGCCTCCAAGCCCTCCAAGCCAGCGATTTCGATACCGATAAGGACATTAATGAGGAAGCGGCGACTTATGACGATGGCATCGCTGCGCTATCCTCCGCTTTGGAACGAACAAATACGAATATAAGAAAATCGGAGAATGCTGTGAATGACAATCTCATCCACAATATGGGCGAGATGCATAAGAAAAAGGAGGCCTACGACCTTAAACTTGCGGCTATTAAGTCATCAGATGTCAATCCATCGGAAAAGCTAAACATCAGCAGAGCCGCATAGATAGCATCTCGCAGCTGTCCAAGCCAGTTATCCTCGAAGAGCTCAATAAGGTGTGGCCTGCAATCGATGGCATAGACATGACTCCGTGTGTCACGCGTCCCGAGGGAATAGGGAGAACTATTTATGGACCTTCCTCGAAATTCCACGATTTCAAATGGCTCCTTTACGATCTCATCTGCAGACTAATCGAAGAGACCGAAAATGCTTTTAAAGATTTCGAACTCGCCATCGAGTACATACAGCAGGAAGATTCAGCAACAAAGGCAGCCCTGGACTCAATGGCAGCAGGGTCAATCACAACGAGGGGCCAGACCCTTGGCAGAAACGCGACTGACAAAACCAATTATCCATTATCCACGCTTAAACATTTGGACACACCAATGACGAAAAAGCATTCATTATCCTCCGCATCCTCGTCGCCCTCGTCACCGCTTTCACCTCCGATGGCTCTTCCTCAGCGGACCCACCATAGCCGTGGGCGATAGCGACATTCCGTGTCGCGCCGTAGGATGGGACTATCTAGGTGAGCACTACAGCGAACTTGGTTTTTGACATCTATGACACCGAGGGCCATGGATGAGTTCCGCAGAAACAACGACATTGATGAGCATCGATTGGAAGAAAGAAAAAGCGCGCGATAAAGTCACCGAAGGATGTAATCTTGCGCGCGATAATCGCAGGCTCTATATGAACCTGACCGCCATCCTCAGGGGCCACCGTCTTCATCACCTTTGCCCAAACCCAAGCAAAAAGAAAAACACGTCTCCATCGGACGACGAGAGCAAAGACGATCAACCAGGGATCAGCATCCGAATTCCTCCACCACTACAACGTCATCTGCCTCCGCAGCCACAACTCCAGTTGCCTCCACAGTCACAACCAGCGACACGCAATAGCAAGCCAGACAGGCACAACTTCAAACCTTCGCCGCCCGGTAGAAGAACCGACGAAGTCAAAACCGCCACAACCATCCCAAACACCGCGACAGCAAGCGTTCCGCCGATCACCGACGATGGCGACGCTCACCAGAATGAACGTCGCCACAAAGGTGGCCCCGGTCAACACGTACATGGAGCCCGGAACAGCCAAGGCATCCGTGATGATCTCGACATCCTCAACAACAAACTCAGGTTCCGCCACCAAATCGACATCATGACCTTCAGGGGAGCACCGGCACCTCCCTAGCCAGATGGTTGACCTCAAGGCTCTTGCCAGTAAACAGCTTTCCCACCCAGGTAAACCACAAAATGAAGAGAAGCAGTGAAATAAGCATCCCAATGAGCCCAAAAATGACGTAGGAAACTGCTGTCAAAGGCTCGTACGGCGGGCGGATTCGAGATCGCGACGTCCGATTACCATGGCAACCGAAGCCAAAAGCTCCACCTGCGGGTATAGTCCACCCGATGACTATAAGGTTGAGAAGGAGAACCCTGGGGCGGATCTTTCCGGCGAGCATAAGCACTCCACCGCCAAGGCATCCACCGATCGCGCCAAGTGCCACGCCAAGGAGAAATTCGCCATTCCAGTTGTTTGAGCTTGTGACCAGCGATTGAGGGCGACGCAGGCAACGAAAACGCACGCCGCCACGATGACGGCAAGCATCGGATAGTGCACCCGTCGCAATCGGGTCCGCACGAGCTCCGGTTCGACCGGAGGAATGAGCGTCTCACGCCACCGCTCCACCTCCTCGCCGTCACGTTCCTCTATCGCGCGTACCGTCATGAGGCCCGTTTTCAGCGGCCACAAAAGCCACAGAACACACCGGCAGGGCAATCAACAAGAAGAGAGTGGTGAAAGCTCCATTCGAGATCAGTGAACGCCACAGCCGTTGGCAGAACCACAATCCATAATGCAGAGGCAACGATCAGTGCAAGAGATGCGTCAATACGCCGCTCCGCTCTGAGCCACAGCTCGTGCATAGTGCGATCCACGAAGTGTTCCCGCTCCCCTCCAGATTCGACCGGCATACTTCACATCCCTAGTCCGTGCTCCCATCTTTTTACAAGCCCAGTCCGTGCTCCACCGGATTTCTTGTTCCTTCGGTGGAAATCACCTGCAGGAGCTATACCTCCACGAGGAGGCAATTCAAGGTCTTCACACAGCACTTCACCGGTGAGAGGAGTTAGCTCCTACGCGAGGAAACAATGTAGAGACAGTGGCACGTCGTTGATGTCGCCGGAGTTCCACCTACACGAGAAAGCGACAGTCATACGTCTAGCAGCGAGCAGCGCACTGTCTCGGGCCGCACACGTCATTCCTAGTGGCATGTTCATTGCCGTTCGTCGCCGTGAACACCCCGCGCCGCCTGGGTTATCGCCACAAATTCATCGACACTCAGTTGTTCTCCACGTTTGCTCGGGTCGATGCCTGCAGCCATCGAGAATAGCCTCTGCCCGCGTCGCGCTTCCCGCCCACGACGCAAGAGCCGCACGGAGAGTTTTACGACGCTGTGCAAAAGCTGCGTCAATCACGGCGAACACATCTTCGCGTGAGACATCAAATGCCCCTCGGCCAAAAGACATCAGATCTCCCTGGGCGCAAAACATCGCCAGCAGTCACAAGATCATTCGAGCGCGTCACCTCCCGCTCTTCACGATCGGAGAGCGGAGGGAATGAGCAACACTCCCCGAACTCGCCACGTTCCTCAACGTTCAGCACCGGCCCTCCGTGCTGTGTAAGCTCATCGTGCCTCGTAAGCTCATCCCCTCTTTGGGTTTGTCGCGTCTTAAGAGCTCATCGTACTCTCTGGAGCTGTTGTGATCCGTGAACGCACAGCGTTTCGTAAATCTGTCATGTCGCGTGAAACTCACAAGCGCAGAATCAACATTTGGCACTGGCCAGAAGACGCTTCTGGCGATCTTCGGTCCTCTTTTTCGCCCTCGCCGTACCACGAGACCTTGGCAGAGGGAACGCCATAGATTCTCGACCCGGGAACGGCCGCCAGCCTATCCGCAACTTCCGCTTGAACCATAACGGTGGCCCATTGGAGGCTCGGCAAGGCCTCCAGCAAGCCAAGCAATACCGGTACCGCGACATTGTAAGGAAAGATTCGCAACAAGCCGAGGCAGAGCCGAACCAGGAAGGCCCGGGGAATCGAGAGATTCGCAGGGCCCTCCACGTCCATGGCATCGATATTGGCGACGGCCAACCTTTCTGCAGCTTCGGGCATCCGCTTCTCGATTGTCGGGGCAGAGCATTGGCTAGAATCGGGTCAATCTCGACAGCGCATACGACCGCCCCTGCTTCGAGTAAGGCCAGTGTGAGCGAGCCGAGGCCCGGCCCTACCTCCAGTACGACGTCGCCGGCCTCGACCCCGGCCAAGCGCACTATCCTGCGGCAAGTTCCGGCGTCGTGGACGAAATTCTGACCGAGGGTTTTCGTTGGGCGGATGCCAGCGTCGAGGCCAGCTCACGAATGTGGCTGGCCCCGAGCAATGCAGAGTGTTGTTTTTCGTCAAATGAGGTTATCCGATCAGTACCAACCGGTGCTCTGCGAATGACCCCATGCGGAGCAGGGGTTCCGTAACGGCCTTTGATGTATCCGAGGCCCCGCTTGATCTGAGTGGCCGGATTGGTCTGCCAGTCCGCGCCGGCCGATGCCATCTTCGACCCCGGAAGTGCCTGCGGGATGCCGTGAGGCACTAGAGTAGAGTTGAGCGTGCGAGTTCCAGTTGGACTCCTTGTTCCACAGCTTGACCAGACAAGAGAACGGTCATTGCCCCATCCGTAAGAACCCATCATCGAAGACGCAATCTGCTGAGCAGAACCGGACGGCACTGCTGCAGCACTCGATGTAGGAACTTCAGCCGTTCCCCCGTCACCCGTTGAGACGGTCTTCGTGGCAGGGGCTTCCTTCGTGCCGACGTTGACAACCCTCGTCGACGCGAGCCACCTTGACGCTCGGACGACGAGTGTACGCCCAGTCTCCTTGCCATTCTCATACGTTACTTCATAGGTGTTGGCTGTAACGCCATCGACACCTTTGGTTTTGACCGAGGTCGTCCCCTTGGCCAGGTCAGCGTCGTTGACCTTATTGCTCTTGTGAGCATCGGTCACGTCTTCAGTAACCGTCTTCTTCTCAACGCGTGTGATGGTTACGGTCGATCCATCAACGACGGGGGCTCGACATCTCCTGTGAGACCTTGTCGTCACCGTCAACCGTGATGCCGGCGTCGGACAGAGCGCCCAACAGGGTGGGCTTTCGACGTCGTAACGGTCCGCACGACCATCGACCGGGACGGTGAAGGTGGCTTTCTCGCGGTGGAGTCATCCTGCACGGGCGAAAGCTGGGCGACGTCGGAGTTCGCGTCGAGCCTGTGCGCATCCCTTCGCTGGCCATCACCGAAAAGCGTTCCAGCGGCGATGCCGCCAGTCCCGAAGCTGCGGCGACTACTGCGACCACCGCAGCGCGCGAGCGCGAGAAAAGGGAGAACCGGCTCTTCTTCGTCGAAGTCGCACCGACCGACACAAGTTCTTCATCAACGATGGCATCAACCGGAACAGCTTCAACGGGAGCCTCGGAACCGGCGCCTCGGCCGCAGCCGCAGCGTGAGCTTCCTCCTCATTCTCCGTGAAAGGCCTCACGAGGTAACCGAGCGGCGAGTCCGGTGAAGCAGACTTTGGCTCAACCCTGCTGGGCACGCGCCGCCAGGCGCGCCGCACACGCCGCGAACCCGGCGCGGGGGCTTTCGACAGATCTATGTTGAACTCTGAATGCTTCGCCTTGGGGAGCACTATGACGACCCACTACGATCTCTCCTTGTTCTTTCGACGGCCCCGACGAGCGGGAACCGGTTGATAACGATTCTGATACGAGTGTAACCAAATCGTTATCTTTTGGCCACCCCGATATCTCATCTCATACCTACATTCCGACTTTTCCTCGTTAAAAAGGAAAAAGTCATTTTCATCCGCAGATATCTAGTTGTAATCGAAGCTGTGTTTCCGGTGAGACCCGAACGCAACCTGCTCCACGACTCCGGCCATCAACGGACGAAGCGTCAAATCGACGCTCAATGAGGACATGAGTATCTAAGTTTATCGCGTATCCATCAATCTAGTCCAGCAAACTTCAATCATTGAACGCTCGGCGAACTTCGAGCCCCGCCTAGGCAGCAGGCCAAACCGACGGCCGACGCTTCCCAGAATACGGACATGTGGCGAGTTCCATGTCGTCTGCGACTCCTAACGAATACGATTCTCCCATGAGCAGTTCGTACCTTCCCTCAAACGAAGCGACGAGTGAGACGATCGGCGGAGAAGACATCGCCGCTCACCAGGGCAGCCCTCGCCGTGTGCGAGCCACAAATCGTCGTCGATTCCCAAAAACAAAAGCAAATACGGGCAAGGCAAACGTTCTGGCTATCTTCGGGGAATCGGAGCCTCGTTGCGGTCATTGGCTTATTCATTCCCTACTTCTGCTCTCTGACGGAGGGAATCTGCATGGTCGAACACCGCGAAATACGGAGGCTCGAAGGCACCGTTCTCTCCACCCTTGCACTCGGCGTCGTTGCAATCATCGCTGTGGTCATTCCGTCACTGATGAAAAAGGCTCCCAAACTCGGAGGCACTTCCGCCGGCTTGCTGCAGCTGATTGCCGGAATCGTCACCACTGGGAATTGGGCCGTGAATTTCGCACCCGCAAATTCAGCTCGGATGCATCCCGAGGAACGGGCTTCGGCTTATCGGCTTCGGTGGAATCTTGCTCGCCTTTGAGGTTTGCTCACTCTCTTAAGCGGGCTGCGCGCGCAGAGCCCTAAAACCAACAACTTCGAGGAAAATCCTACTTCCGGAGCCTTTACACCAATCAGGAGTCGACTCTTGCGCCGCCGGTCGGCTCTATAGGTCAACCATTCACGATGGATCAAAGTTCAACCGGTCAGTTCCCCGCAAGTACAACCATACGGTCAGCCCTCATGTGCCCCAGACGCCTTACCAACAGCAAACGCCCTTTGGACAATCTGCACCCTATGCGCGTCCGCCCTCCGTCCAGTCCGCGCCTACGCACAATCAGCGTCATCACACAAACCGGCTTCCCATCGGCGCAATCCGCCTCGGGAACGGGGCGATCTATCGTCGGGAGCCAAGAACCTGTTTCCACTCAGTCTGCGCCATCCGCAGCGCAACCGCAGTTCACCCAGGGCGGTTACGGCACTCCTGCCCCACACCACGCTTACGAGCGTCCCCACTGGGCAACCTGCATACGGAGCGCCTGACAGTCCGCAACAGGCTCCTCACGGTCAGCCACAATTTGGCCAGCCACAATTCGATCAACCATTCGGCCAGTCAGGACAGTTTTACGACCAGCAAGGGCAGGATCAGCGGACATCTCAAAGCCAGCAAGCGCCTCAAAATCAGCAGGGCTTTGTGAATCACGACGACGCGCTAGACCAGCAGACGCAGCCTGAAAATCCCAGCTCCCCACACCCGCAAAATGCACCGTCCTTCTCGCAGGCCACGTCTTCGACGTCGGCGCCCCTCGACGCCAAGCGTGCCCACCTCTGAGCGCGTCAGGCGCACCTGCTAACACGCCGACATCGAATGGATCACCCAAGGAGGAAGCAACTCCTGGCCGCCCAAGAAACCTGCTGAGTAAACCATCGATTAGCGGATTCTCCCCATTGACAAGAGGAATCACGAGCTTGCGGGCAAGCGCTTCCACGTTTGCGCGCAAGAGGCTCTGCGCTTGTGCGCAAGAACTTCCATACTCGAAGCGTAGGGCTCCCCAGTCCGAGAGCGACGAAGAACAGACGAAGAAGAGCTGACGTCGAACGAAAAACTCATGCGGACATTCAACGCACAGCGATTCCTTTTCCATAAACACCACCGCGATGAGCTCGCCACAGTTGCCCATGATGGCAACAGTATTTCTAGTGGCGTAAAAGCATTCGACGCCAGGGTGCGACATTATCGACTTATGGTTCGATAACCTTTCAAATCTAATGAATCAGCCGGTCTCGCAGAGCGTCATTCCCGGGAAACATGGGATTCTCGAATCAGAAATAGCTCCTTCTCGTCTATCGACTTGAAGCCAATAGGGGGCCTTGGTCCGCTCGCCCCTTGTCAAATCTCAGCTACGATGCTGTTCATGAGCACGAACAACGCATTCATTCACCCGCCTTCTGGCGATAAGACGCCCTCTTTCTAAGGCGAGGCCAGGACTTATCTTCGCTCTTGCATCGTCTTTCCTTGGCGTTATTTCACTCTTCCTCCCCTGTTTAGCGTCGATGGCTTAGGCGACACGGAGGAGACCTTAATATAACGATACTGAAAGCCCTCACGACCAGCGGAGCAAGAACCCCGGACTGTTTGTGAGCGTCGGAGCCATCTTCATCGTTCTGATTTTTAGTATCACCTTTCGTAAATGGAGGCAAATTCTCCTCGATATCCGCTGCTGGTCGCGCGATAGTGACAGCAGGCAGCATTTTTTGTAGCAGGACGGATCTTGGATTTCATCAAGCTGTCGCGGGACGGCGGTTCCTTTGACGTGATCGGCATCGGATTCATCTTGTTCACCGTCGCGGGTGTCCTCACGCTCATAGCAGGGGTTACTTATCCGTAACACCGCCAACCGAATTGAATCCGAAGCAAATAGCGCCAATGGCGCTGCGGCAGCCCTATGGTCAGGCCCAGCAGGTCCCGCAGGCTCCTGCACAACCCGGCCAACAGGCAGGTTTTTCCTCTAATGCACAGCAGCCGTACCAGAACGGTCAGTACCCGTATCAAAACGGTCAGCAGCCGTACCAAAATGGGCAGCAGCCTCATCAAAACGGACAACAGCCTGGCCTCACCAGTGACGCAAAGACACACGGCCTGCAAGGTGAAGCTGCGCCACTGATGACGCGAACTCTCCCGAAACTCTGTCATCATGAGCAACGACATCGCGACCATGAGAAATCTGGCAGAGAAGAATCGAGCGAGAACCAGCGACTAGAGCTTATATCCATACTTCTTCGCACATTTTCGAGTGCCGCACGGGACCCGGAGAAGCCGCCCGTGCGGCACTCGTCTACGTTCTTACGCCGGGAGCTATCCATCTTCTTGGCCCGGTCATCACCCGCTTTTCGCATGGGCCCCATTCGCAGCCCTCGCGAAGATACATGCTCAGTTCTGGCGACCGGTTCTCACCTCCGCGTAGAGCACTCCCCACTTTTCGGTGCGACAACAAGGCTTTTATCGGGTTAACGTCTCAGGTATGCACAACCATCTTGTCCCGCATACGCCCGAGGCGAGTCTCGTCGAGAGCCACGGCACGCTCCATCAGCTCATCGATTAGAGGCTCAGCCAGCCTTTCACGGAAGCTCCACGCCTTTCGTCGTATCGGAAGCGGATACGTTGCTTCGCCCGGAAGCATGGCGTAACCGCCCTCAGGCTGCTTTTCACAGTGGCGGCGTCGCTGGCCTGCGTGGTGATCGTCACGGGGATGTCACTGGTTTACGTCACCGACGTCGAGAGTCTGACCTTCTTCGCCGTTACGTCGGAACTGTGGGTCGAAGGGCTTGCCATGGCGGCGGTGTGCGCCGCGGCAATCGCAATCGTTGCGGCAATATACCGGCCAAGCGGGTACGTCGAACGCAACGCGGCCACGGCGGTGATGACGGCAGGCGCGATAATTGCGAGTGGACGCATCATCGACCTCGGAGGTTTTGCCGTTGCATCCGGATTTGGACAAACAACTCAGGTTGGCTCAGGGCTATGGACGATGCTGTCCGGCGGGCTCGCCCTGTTGGCTTTTGGAGCGATCACACGAAGCAATGCGACATACGGGTGGGCGGATAAATCCGCGCGTCTGAAAACGTTCGAAAGAATGACTGGCCGTTAGACACCGCAGAGAACCCGCATTGAGACGCCGATAAACCTCGCGGGCATTGACATCCAAACGTCGACACCACAACGCTTCGTCGACACCCCGCAGATCTCGCTCGAATCGGGCTGTGCAGGCGGAAACATACGGCGCGTTCGGATGTCCCTCCATGGCATCGGCGCTAGATAGGGAGCATCTGTCTCCACAAGCACGAGCTCTTCGGGCATTGCTAGAAACGCTCACGGAGCCCCTTCGTTCGCCGGGTAGCTGATAGGGCCGGCGAAGCTCGCATACCAACCGTTGCGTGCACAGATCTCGGCCATTTCTCTGTCACCGGAAAAACAATGGAAGATAGTACGCTCAGGGCGCACCGCACTCCGGAGAATCCTCATGCAATCAGCGTGAGCCTCGCGATCATGGATTTGCATGGGAAGGTCGAGGTCTTCGCAAGCTCAATGTGCATGCGGAAAGCCTCCTCCTGAGCTTTCTTCCCGGCATCTGCCGTCCGATAATAATCCAAAACCGGTTTCGCCTATAGCTACGACGACGGTGCTGACGGCGAGCGAAGCGACTTTCGGCAACCGCCTCTTCCAGTGAATAGTCACGATGCCACGGGTCGAGGCCATGAGTCAGCCCGTCCGGAGATGCCTCAGTCACACCGCGATGGAGCGGAGCCTCATTCGGGTGGATGCCGATTGCCGCGGACAGGCTCGGGTGGCGTTCGGCAAGCGCAACGGTTGGCTCGAGAGTTGGAATGTCGCATCCGCACGTTATCGCATGACGCACTCCTGCCGCTTCCATCCGCGCAATATGCCAGGGGATGCTCCCCTGACGGGCTTCTTCCGCGGAGAGTTTCGCCTCTGCTGCGGAAGCCTCCCATCGGCTGGACCTCGGAGACCCTCTGACGATCGCGTGCCGTTCGAAACTATCCCGTCTCCCTTATCCGCGTCTCTGCGGCTCCCCTCGAGCGCACCGCTCGCGGCCCCTTCGCCCGCGCTGTCCGCAATCCCAGACTCGACGTCCAAAAGACCTAGCGGCATAATCTCTGTCTCCGCGTACGGGCAGATGAGTGTGATTATCGACGATTGGCGACGCCAAACGTTCAGGCACGTCCGGGTAGGTCCTTCGTTTCTTCGGTTGCCGCCCATCAGACCTCCTTCTCCACCGCTATGGCTATAAGACGTCGAATTTTGCAACCGCGAATGCATCGAATTGGCGGGCATGCCAGAACTCACGCCTGGGAGAGAAACCAGGCCGTAGAAACCCTGGAACCGAATCTAGAGACGCTGGGAACTGAACCTCGGCACACCGAATCGCGGGAGGAGGCGGATGGAGTCACGCTTCAATCCCCAAGCGCTCCGAGTTCTTCAGCACCACGGATTCGTCGAGGTTTGACGAATACGGGACTCGGTTTTGCGACGGGGTCCCCGCGAGGAGCTCGCTGGGCCCCAGGACCGAACGTTCGAATAGTCACCCGTGATGATCGGGTACGGATCTCCCCATCGAGGGTCTTCGACGTCGACGACGCCCGCGGCATAGGCGCCAGATTACCGTTCCCTCCGAAGATCCGGTCGATTGCATTGGAAGAATGCGGCAAAACACGGACATCATCGTGAGATCCCATACGGATTGGGCGGTAGTGGAGCACAGTGGCCAAACGATCACGTTGCTCGGGAGCTTTGAGCTGAAAGGCTCAGTCTTGGCGACGTAGGCATTGGCCTCACCAACCAGCCGCATAATCTCGGCCAAGGCCGCACGCTGGCTGTGCCTCGGCGATGCTCTCACCAACGGTCGCAAAACCGGCACGCACCGCATCCAACAGTTCGACGTCAACTTCTTCCAGCTGCCCGGGCGTTGGAATCTCACCGAAATTCTTGGCGATCATAGCCGCCGTGCGATTGACAAGACTGCCCCAGCCGGCCACGAGCTCCGAATTGTTACGGCGCACGAACTCGGCCCAGGTGAAATCGCATCTGAGCTCTCCGGCCCGCGATCGAGATGAAGTAGCGAGCGCATCGGGTTGATAGCGCGAGAGGACATCGCGCACGTAGATGACCACATTCTTCGACGAAGAAAACTTTTGCCCTCCATAGTCAGAAACTCAGAAGCGACCACCTGGCTGGAAGGTTCAAGCGGCCAAGCTCACCGGGTTCGCCGCCGCGTGAGCCCTCGCCGTCGTGTGCCAGGAGCTCGGCCGGCCAGATCTCGCGAGTGGAAAACGATGTTGTCCCTGCCCGTGAGTAGTAGGAAAGCGCATCGGTGTCATTCCACCATTCCCGCCAGTCCTCGGCCGTCCCGATTCCGGCGGCAGCGGCGACGCGCCCATTCCACGGAAGCTGAAAGGTATCCGATGACGGCGTCAAACCAGACGTACAGTCGCTTATTCGGCTGATCCTGCCCAACCCGGAACAGTATTCCCCAAAAATATCGCGGGTCGCGGCTCGCGGGCGCACGTCGTCGAGAAGATGCTTGAGAAAACACGACATTGGGGCGCCACTCGCCAGTCGCTTCGACGTCGTCAAGCCAGGCCCCCAGCTTTTTCCGCCAAAGCAGGGACGTCGAGGAAGTAATGGTCCGTGACCTCGAACCTCGGCGCCTGACCGGAAACCTTGGAAACGGGGTCGATGAGATCCTGGGGATCCAGCTGGTTCCCGCACGTATCGCACTGATCTCCTCGCGCGCCTTCGCTGCCGCAAATGGGACACGTGCCCTCGATATAGCGATGGTCGGGCAGGGAGTGTTGCTGACCGGATCGATAGCGACATTCTGTTGCTGGACGATCATGTACCCGTTGTCGCGACACACTTCGAACATACTCTGAACCACCGTTCGCTGGTTGACGGTGGTCGTTCGAGTGAACAAGTCATAAGACAAACCCAGGGCCACGAGATCTTCGACGATGACCCTGTTATTCTCATCAGCCAGTTGCTTGGGCGTTTTGCCCTCCGTCTCGGCGGCCACGAGGATGGGCGTACCGTGCTCATCCGTGCCCGAGACCATGAGCATCCTCGCCCCGCATTCGCATGTACCTGGACATCCGAGGGGACGCCGAAGCCGGCAACGTGACCGATATGACGAGGACCGATGGCATGCTGCAAAGGCAGAGAGGATATGCGACATGAGTACAAGATTACGTTGCTGCCGCCCCGGTTCATCTTTCCACGTATTTTCATGGACACGATTCGCGAACAGAATCGTTAGGAGCGAACCTGCACAACCCGTTAGGAGGGAACCGGCGCAGGCAGTGAAAATGTGCCCATATGCGACGCGGGGCGTAAGGAGCTCCGCAACTAAGATTTGCTTATCAGGCGAAAACACCGCCCGTCCTCAAGCGCGACGGGGATACGGAGGAGAGAACATGGCCGAAGCACGGGCACTCATCATCGTCGACGTTCAGCCGACCTTTTTGCGAAGGCGGGGCGCTAGGCGTCGAAGGAGGAAACGCCACCGCCGAGCGGATCGCCGATTTCGTGACCGAGAAAAGCCGAAGAATGCGCGATGCTCGTCACCACTCAAGACCGGGCATCGATCCCGGCTCCCATTTTTCCGGAAAACCCCGATTTCATCGACACGTGGTCGCCTCACGCGCTCGCGGGCGCGCAGAGCCGAGTTGCACGAAGCGGTCGCCTCCCTGCCCATTGACGCCTCGGTTAAGAAAGGCGAATATGAGGGCGGCCTACCCAGGTTTCGAGGGTCGAGACGCCGGCGACCGGCCTCTGAGGAGATACTGAAACGCGGAATCGAAGAAGTTGACGTCGTCGGAATCGCTGAATCGCACTGCGTAAAGGAAACGGCGCTCGATGCACTGAAGGCGGGTTTTCCACGCGCGTCCTTTCCGATCTGACGGTGCCGGTCAGCGAGGAGCTCGGGCATCGCCGCACGGACGGAGATGGACGAAGCGGGTGTGGAACAGATTGACTCGCCTCACGCTTTCGGCTTCTACGACGAAACCGCTGATGCCTCCATTCCCGGTGACGATTATGCAACCGTCGAAAGGAAATTGCCTCCTACGAAGGTCACGATCGACGCGGTTACGGCAACCTTGACGGCGACGCTATTGATCCAAGCAGTGAAACGGCGGACGCGACCGGCAACTACCGGATCCCTGACGAAGCCGAATCGGAGCCCGAGGATCTCGCCGCTCGACTCACGGCAGGAATAGGAGCCGGATTAATTCAGACGACGGAGGCCGACGACATCGACCTGGATGATTTCGATGTAGAGATCGACGACGAGATCGACTTTTTCCGCAGACGCCGAAGAAAAGCGATTTCGATTTCTCCGATATCAACTACAAAACCGGACGTTTAGAAACGCACGACGTCCACGAATTCGACATCCCGGATGCGGCAGATACAGACCCATCACCTAGGACAGTTGTAGACACGGCCCCAATACCCCAGAACGTGGAAAAACCCCGCAGTCGTTTCGATCGGCCTGAGGCCGCCGCGCTTGCCCGCGATCTACGGCTTGTCGTATGCGATATGGATGGCACGCTTTTAGATGAAAACGGCCGCATTCCGGAGGATTTCTGGCCTCTTCTGGACGAATTGAATGACCGCGGCATAGGCTTTGTTCCCGCCAGCGGTCGCCAGTACGCCACTCTTGCCGACATGTTCTCGCGCGGACTTGCCGGCATGCCAATCATCGCGGAAAACGGGAGTTTTCGTGGTGCGCGACGGCAGCGAAGTCCACCTCGACTTTGAGCAAGGCGGCAGTCGCCGACGTCGCTGACGCTCGCGCGGCTGGGCAGGGCGAGGCGTCGTCGTGTGCGGAAAACGCACGGCTCACGTCGAATCACCTCCCTTTCTTCTTGGACAACGTCAGCAAGTACTACGTTCTCAACCGAATCGAGAGGGATCTGCTCGCGATCGACGATGACGTTCTCAAAGTTGCCCCTTCGATGCCGAGAACGCTCGTGAATGTTTGCCTTTCCTGGTTGAGGACATGGCCGAAACTCACGACGTTGTCATCTCCGGAGAGAACTGGACGGACGTCATGGTTAAGGGGACCAACAAAGGCGGCGCGCTACGGGCACTTCAGCGATCACTCGGAGTTTCGCCCGCTCAAACCGCGGTTTTCGGCGATTATCTCAACGATTACGAAATGATGGCTGAGGCTGAGCTTTCGTTTGCCATGGCGGCAACGCTCACCCGACCTCATGGCAGCGGCTCGTCTCACCGCACCTTCGAACGCCGAGCACGGGGTCCTCAACACCCTCCGGGCACCCTGGTCTCCATGGAATGACGGGCCTGCTTCGAGCCTGTTCTGCCTTCGCGCTCGTCCTTCAATCCTCACACCGTTAGATTCGACGGGAATTTCGCAAGGCGCTCTGCACCTATGTAACCGCAGAAGCTGGCGGAAAACTCCGAAATATGTGACGTTTAACGTAAGGGCTTTTCGCACGCAAAAGGCATCAACGAAGAGGACTGCACAGAATGGCATCAGGCCAGAGAATCCGTTGGTAAGGCATCCTGCACGACTCGTTCCAATCTCAGTGAGGATTCCTTCCTTTCCTGTTCGAAGCTTCCGCATGCGCATATGTTGAAGGTGTTCAAGATTGTCGCGGCGATCAAGCCTTCGCCCGCACCGACCGGAAAGAGTTTCACCATGACTGCCCAGACCTCGTTCCACCTGCGCTGTGACCGCATGCTCCTTCAACAACGGCGGCTGCACTGTCGCAGGATAATGGCGAGCGCGGCTGCGCAACCTTCGCGAAGCTGACGCTCGTCGCCCGTCACTGCGAACGGTCGAGTCGGCGCCACAGCGTCTCGAATGCGTCAATTCGACCTCGTATGCACGGTAATCGTCCATCGACGTCACCGCCGACGCGGCATGTGCAGCCGAAGCCCGCCACAGACCAGACCGCCAACAGGCACATCGACGCCCACATCCGTACTGATGCGGGGACCCCGCACTCGGTCCCCGCATTCCATGGTTTCAACGCCGGATCCGCTTAGCGTCAGGAACCAAAGCTCTATAAGCCGACCGATTTCCCGCGTGAGCCTTTCACTCTTGAACACCGGTGTCACAAAGGGGATGAAGGCGGTGGCGGCCTCCCCGCGACTAACCTCGCATGAGGGTGAGGCCAACCCGGTCGACATCTACGCAGAGAACCGCGGTAAGGATATGCTCGCAACCCAGGCGCACAGGCTGGCGAGCAAGCAGCGCGCCGGGCACCATGCCGAGCATGACGGTGCCAAACAGCTCATTGATGGCGTCGTACCCGAAGCTCGAAACCGCGTCAAGGCCCAGCACTCTCCAAAACTATCGACGAGATCTCCGCCGGCAACGGCTTTTCAGACTCGGCCTCGTGATGCTGGCGACGCACTACCTCATGAAACAGGAGTCACGCCAGCCGCACGTGAAGAAGAACTCGTCTCCGTCGTCACGACGGCCATGCAGCTCCCCGGCGCTGAGGCGATCGCCGCCACGTGGTCGGGAAGCACACCCGCGGCAAGAGCTTCGGCCATTTCTCGGGGAAGCCACCTCACCTTCCCAAGCAAATGAACGGCAGCAGCCACAATTTCGACAGTTGGGTTGCAGGCGATTCTTTCTCTATCGACATGCTGAACGTCCATCGCGCCGACGTCGCGACTCGCCAACACCTCGATAAGTTCAGGCTCGGTTGTAGTGCAAGAACGAGGCTCCCGTCGACCGCGATGCCGTGCGCAATGGCAGTTAGGGTTAGCGCTGGATCTTCGTGGTAGGCCACCAGCATCGCCTGGCCCGCCCCGCTGAGAAGGCGATGGGCACAGGAACGATTGCGAGCGTCCCAGACCTGTTGATCAACCGAGGTGCGGCTTGAAAGAGCGACAGATTCGGATTCAAGCGTACCTCCACGAAAAGAAGCGACAAAGTGAGGATAACCTGACTGCCTTTCTTTGTGAAGCTATTTCGCAAACCAAAGCACGCACACTGGACCGGCGGGAAAGAGACGGGGAGGAAAATTTGCATTCACAACGGCCTTCTTGACTTCTCGTCGATCAGTCGGCAGCTCCGTCACCGGATCGGCTCCGATTAGCCAGCCTTGCCGAAGAGCGCTCCTCCTTCGAACAAAATTCTTGATGCTCGGCTATCGGTTCTTGCCGCACGTCTAGATCCTCGTCCTGCTCCCTCTAGATCCTCGTCCTGCTCCTCTAGATCCTCGTCCTGCTCCTCTAGATCCTCGTCCTGCTCCTCTAGATCCTCGTCCTGCTCCCTCTAGATCCTCGTCCTGCTCCTCTAGATCCTCGTCCGTTTCGTCCCTCGTCCTGTTCCCTCTAGATCCTCGTCCACTAGACGGCACGCGCAGCAACAGCAGCGTCGTACAGCTCTTTCTTTCGCACCCCGACCCTTTGCGCGACGTGAGCCGCCGCGTCCTTGAGACGAAGCCGGCGTCGGCCAAAGCGAGGACTCCTCCACCAGCTCATCGTTGACCGCGCCGGAGCTTCTTTCTCGGCCCGCACCAGCGACAACAACGGCGATCTCCCCCACAAACCTCCCCCGAAAACGTGCGGCCAGCTCCCCAGCGTTCCCGGGCTATCTCTTGATGGACCTTCGTCAACCCCTGCACACGCACGCGCGTCTCATTTCGCCAAAACCCCTTCCGCCATGGCACGAAGAGTCGCCCCAATGCGCCGAGGAGACCTCGAGAAAAGACCATCGTCCTCCTTTCCCGGCCAAGCCCTTGATCGCAGCCACCAGATCTTGGGTTTTCGAGGAAAGCCCTCGAAACAGAAACGGTCCGTCGCAAGCCCAGACACCGCTAGAGCAGCTAGCACCGCCGACGGGCCAGGAACCACCTCGACATCGACTTTGAGCGCGAGGCGAGGGAAACGAGTCGATAACCGATCGGAAATCGAAGGCATTCCGGCGTCGCTCACAACCACCTCACCGCTTCCCTCCCGAGCAAGTTCGAGGAGCCCTCGGAGCTCGCACTGCCTCGTTATGCTCGTGAAAAGAAAGGACCGCCCGCCGATGGAGATGTTCACGCGGCTGGCAAGGGCGAGAAGACGCCGGGTATCCTCCGTCGCGACGACATCCGCCTGCTCCAATTCGCGGCGCAGGCGGGCAGAGCATCCGCGTCGTTGCCAACGGGTGTGGCGGCCAGAACTATCGTGAGTCATGAGCATAACTATCCCAGATGCATCCGACGCATACGAAGGTTCCCCGGGTAGACTCGCACCGTGAGCGAAAAGGACACGACCGCCAACAACGAGAGCGGCGCGGAACCTCCCGTACCCAATCCCGGTGAATGACGACGCCCGACGCCGACACTCTCGTTCAAATGGTGAGGACGCCCTCCGTTCAAGCGTTGAGAAAACGGCCGACAAGAATCTTTCGCGTTCTCGCCGACACCGACGATCCGTATCCAAATACTGAGGAAGCAAGTGGCGCCTCAATACCGATCCGCTCCCACCAACGGCTACACAGTTCAAATACGCTCCTCTTCAATACCTGAGGACCCAAAGGCTGGAGAACCCACCTTCCATTTGACCGAGCAGGACCGCCGGACGCACGAAGACGAGCTTTCGCGGAAGACTCGGCACTTTGCGATCGGGTGAAGCTGCCCAGCCGTATCAGAATGTGGGGTTGATCGTCACCGCCGTCGCGGGAATGCTCGCCTTCGTCACGCGCTTTTTGGACCTCAGTCAATCACGAGCCATCGTCTTTGATGAAACCTACTACGTCAAAAGCGCCTTCTCGCTACTTCACCAGGGGATATGAGGGCAACTGGCAGGGCGACAAAGCCAACGATCTGTTCCTTCACGGCAACTATTCTGCTCAAGGAGAGCGCCGACTACGTGGTCCACCCACCGCTGGGCAAGTGGTTGATGGCCGTGGGCCAGTGGCTGTTCGGATCCGGACAACGGCGTCGGCTGGCGTTTCTCCACCGCTTTCTTCGGCGTTCTCTCGGTGGTGCTCATCGTCAGAATAGCGATGCGAATGTTCCGTTCGCCGATTCTTGCCGGATTTGCAGGAATAGCCATGGCTCTCGACGGCATGGGAATCGTTCTCTCGCGCACCGGAATCCTCGACAACATTTTGGCTTTCTTTGTTCTCCTTGGATTTTGGGCATTGCTCGACAGACAAACACATGCAGCGAAACTCGCAGCGGAAAGGTGGCCCGTGGGAGATCCCGAGCGGATCAAGCACCTCGTTGCCCGCTACTCCAGCGATCCCTGGGGCCCGCGGATTCTGTGGCGTCCATGGCTCATCGCCTCCGGCATAGCCCTGGGATTCGCCGGCGGCGTCAAATGGTCAGCGATTTATGCTGTGGCTGTTTTCGGGCTCACCGTTTTCGCCTGGGGCATCTCAGCCCGCCGCATCGTGGGCGTACGCATGTGGATCGGTGCTGGAGTATTCCGAGACGGCATCCCGGCCTTCCTTGCCCTGGTGCCCACAGCCGTCATGGCTTATCTTGCGTCGTGGATCCTCATGGTTCCTCAACTCTACCTGTGGCCGCCATCATGGAAGAAGGATGAAGCGGAGAGAAAGTTCCCTCTCCGGGCACCCGACGCGCTGAACTCCTTCATCCACTACCACCAAGACATGTGGAAGTTCCATCATGGCCCGTCCTCGCCCCCACGACTACCAATCGCAAAATGGGACTCGATCATCCAGCCGCCCCGTCTCCTCTCTACTGGCAGGGCACGGGTGAGGCTCCCAAGAAATGCGGCTCTCTTTCTTGCGTCGAGGCGATAACCCATTGGCAATGTGGTGAGTATGGTGGCTTGGGCTCCTAGCCCTCATCGTCGTCATCCTAGCCGCCATCATGCGAAAAGATTGGCGTGCGTGGGCAATTCTTTTTCGGTTACGGCGCAATGTGGCTGCCCTGGCTCTCATACACGAACCGCACGATTTTCCAGTTCTACGCTGTCGTGTGCCCTATGTAGTGTTGGCACTCACGTATGCGGTGGGCGTGGCAGCACAACTTCTCGGACGAGCCTACGCTGGCCAAATCCACAGCTTCCTCCTCGGTTTCATCCCGAGTCGCCACCATCCCCCGCAGCATCTTTCGCCTCAGCCTTCGCCATATCCAGCACCCCACCTTCGCAATATCCGCCCCAGCCCTCACGACCTCGCACCAGATTGCGTAACGCAATCGCTTCGCGTTTCGACGACGAGTACACCTCATCGGTCGCCACCGAGGCAGCCCGCCCGCCAGAGACATTTGACGAGTACCATCGGAGTTTCTCCAGGAATCCCTGGCACTTCCGGTGTTCCGGAAACCTCACCTTCCTCCCAGGCTGGGCCTTTCAGCTGCACCTTGGGCAGCAGGTTTGGATTCTCAGGAAGGCACCGCTCGGGCCTCATTCGGATACCTCTGGCAACTCAGGTGCCCTGACACCTTCGAGAGGTCCGGTACCGGTTGTCGTTCCACCCCAGGCTCCATGGTGGCACCTCGGTGCGGCGCACCACGGGAATCGCACCACCGGGGCAGTTACCGCGCTCATCATCGCTACCGCGGCATTCTGGTACCCGCTATGGACGGGCCAGAACATCTCCCACGGGTTCTGGCAGCTTCACATGTGGCTGCACAGCTGGATTTAAGCCCCACTTGCAGAACTTGAACCCGTTACATTCGGCGCTCCCAGCAGCTGCCGCTCGCTTTGAGCCTGCATTGACTCAACGGTCACATGCATCCCACCGAGCTATCGCACAGCACTTAAGAAAGAACCAATTAACTCCCCATCAATTCCCAGGAACTTCTAAAATTTCTCGGAATCTCCATTTGAATGGTCATGTCAAACGAACGACATTCCTTTGGAGAAAAACTTGAGTAACAACGAGGCACCGCCCCGACTCTGCAAACTTCGACTCCCGCGAGTCTGAAGAGTCACGGCCCGCCGACGGGTACGAGGCAGCGCAAGACGACGGCGCCACCGAAAAACGAAGACAACCGATCCGCTCCTCCGCAAAACCTCGCCGAAGACACGGCTGCGGCGGCCGCGAGTGCGACAAAGCCCAAGCGCCGGTGGTCAACCATAGCGCTAGCAGCCGCTGGCGTTGCAGGCATCGTCGTAGGGAGCACCTCCCAGAAGCGCTCGTGAATGCCCCTGACCGACGATTCACACCACAGCAACAGCGGCTGGGATTCGGGCGCGAAACAGGAGAACGGCAAGCCCCAGCCCCCTTCGGGCAACATGCCCCAACCTCCCGGCGGCGGCGAAGGCCCTCAGCCACCCTCGGACGGCCAAGGCGGGAAGAACGGCAGTCAAGGCGGCAAGAATGGCAGTCAAGGCGACTCCGGCAATGAAGGCTCTGCCAGCAAGAAGTCCTCGAAATGGGGAAAGAACGCCACCAGCAACAAACAGAATCAAAATAGGCAGAACGCAAACATAAAGAAAACAAAGTTCGGATCAAAAGCGACGGTTCTTCCCAGCAAGATCCGAATAATCACAGCGGAACGGGGAGCAAAGAGAGATCCGACAGCCACAGCGGAGCGAATGGCCATGTATCCACCGACGGATCAGGCAACTGAAGTTCCGACCATCCACATGGGGGCAGATTAGGCATAGGCAGCATCACGCCGCTTTTCGCCCAACGCTGACTTCAGATTAGGTGCTGCACCTTCCGCTTTCACCCGACCTTCAGTCTGAACACCCATCCTCGCGGAGTTTTGCCACCCCCACCCTACCAGTGCCTCTCACGATGATGCCTGTCACCACGCGGTCCGAAACCGGCCGCGGCAGGATATAGTGTTAGGAGGAAAAAGGCCAGACAGGACATATCGATCGATGAGACCGAACGAGATATCGCGCGCCATGCCACAGGCATCGCGCGAGGAAGGCCCCTTCGTGGTTGGCGAATGCCGATCTTCGACCCGAAGAAGACGTTCGGTCGTCCCGTTCTTCGGTCGCAGCAGCCGTCTTCTGCGTTTTCGCGCTCATCGCGATCGGCCTCACGGGCATCGCCGCAGCCCTTTCCGAATCCGCGGCAAGTCCAAAGGTCGAATCGGTCGTCAACCGTTCAGTCGACGGCGTCAAACGCTCCGGCGATCAAGCAGGTCCCAGCCGCCAAGTCTTGACACCGAGAGCTTCGGCGTCGCCCACATCCAAGAAGGCAACTAAAGCTCCAGCCTTCTACCAACCGGCTTCCCCCGAGCCGACGCCCACTCCGTCGGAAGGCACCTCGGGGCTGGCAAGAATAACCACTACTTACGGAAACGAGACGATGCGGTGGCGCAATCGTTCTCGATTCAACGGGAATCGTGTCCACGAACTACCACGTCGTCAATCATCCGTCACCCTCATTCTCTATATACATCCCCGAGACGAGGACTCAGCACTCGGCTCGATTGCTCGGGTACAGCCCGTTGACCGACGTCGCAATATTGAAGATTGACGGGGCGCCTCCCTTAAGCCGGCGACGATCGCATCAAAAGCCACCCAAGCCTCGAGATCCGCCGTCATGTTCGGCTTCCCTGATTCCGATAGCCGCGCCACAGCCGCCTCGGGCCATGTCCAAACAGGGTGGCCCGCAACAGGGGGAAGACCACAATCGACAACTTCACTTACGACGGCATGTCCTTCCTTGTCAGCTGCCGTATGGTGCCAGGATACTCGGGCGGGCCGACAGTCAACCCAAAAACCGGGGAGATCATCGGCATGAACGCTCGGTATTACATCGACTCGCGGGGTTGAAGCCGAATCGATAGCGATATCCGACGTCACGCGAGTCAAAGCAGAGGTTCTGTCGGGAAAACCCACGAAGGACACTGTCGTCAAACGACGGGCGACGGGTCGAGAAACGCCGAGAGGCCGGAGCTGGAAGGCGAAGTCCACACGATCGTTCATCGGCTTTTTCCAGGAAACGTACCGGCGGCCTCACAGGCTATCGGTAGTGAACTTATCCATGACACAGAGAACGCATCCTAGGAGGGGACATTGAGCGAGAAGGAGGCCGAGGGGCAGTTTCCGCCTAACGTTGAGCCGACCCAATCACCGCCTAGCTACCTCGCGGCTAGTTCAGGGGCGACACAGAATCCAACGGCGCACCAGCCCGGAGGCTCCGCAATATCGGCATCAGAAGCGTCCACGTCTCCATTCCCGCGCAGGCAGTACCGGCAGGGTCAGCTTTGGCAACGGTATGAGACGACCGATCAGCAACCATATGGCGGTCAGCAGCTTTGACGGCGACCAGGAGCCCATACTGGCCAGCAGTCTACGGCGGTCAAGCAACCCTATGGAGGCCAGCCGCATCAAAGTGCGCAACAGTACGAGCGGAGAAGGCTTTCCGGGGCAGGTGGCCGATGGCTTCCCGGAGCAGGCGGCTGATGGCTTTCCCCGTTCGTCGATGGGGAGCAATGCCTCAGTCCAGCAGACAATGAGCGATACCCGGTCGTCAATAGCCTCACAGCCAAGGGACGCAAGCGACACAAGTGGTCGACAGCCGCACTCGTGGCCTCCACCTCTTTCGGCATTATTCTGGGTGGGGGTTCTCGGCGGTCTTACCGGGATGGCCATCCAGGACCGCGAGAACAAGTCCCACTCAACCCGTCAGCCCGAATACACCGGCAACGGAAGACCCTCAGCAGGTCAAGAGCCGGAACCAAGCCCCGGAGCCGGCCCCGGCCAAGGCACGAGCGGCGACGTGCAGGAAAGCGAATTACATCCTCCCCGGCGCCGTCCTCATCAATTCGACCCTCAACAATGGCGAGGGAGGGAACCGGCGTGTCGTAGACAAATCAGGGATTGTCGTGACCAACTATCCGTGGTCCAGTCATCAACGACGGTCGCTGTCACGGATCCGAGCACGAACGATCAGTACCAGGCCGAGGTTTTGGGGCACAACGTGGCTCAGGACGTAGCCGTACTGAAGATCAAGAATCCTTCGAAAAACCTCAGGTGGCCTCGATTGCGAAGAAATCCGCATTGGGCAACACTGTGTACGCCGTTACAATGGGCACGCCAGACAATTGATAGAGCCTGGGCGGGCAGCATCACGGGATTGACCGTAATGATCACCGCACAGAATGCTTCCAATATGGAAACCCGAACCGGTTGACGGACTCATCCAAACGGATGCCGGACGTCGTTTCCGGCGATTCCGGAGGGCCGCTGACGAACGCGGATCACCAGGTGGTCGGGATCAACACCGCCACTGACCGGCAAAACGTCCGAGGAAACGTAACGGTTATGCCATCCCGATCAAGAAAGCGCGGAAACCGTCAACGAGATCCGCAAGGGGCGAGGTGGACGACGGAACGAAACATCGGACGCAACGCCGCTCTGGGCGTCACGGTACGATCTGTGGGCAACGATGTTATCAGCAAGAGGCAAATACGGCCCTGCCAGGAGTCCGAAGATCTTCCTCAGCCGCCCGCGGGACTTCGGGAGCTCAGGTAACCGCCCTCGTTCCAACCCGTGCGGAGAAGGCGGGCCTAGCCAGCGACGTCATCACCGCAGTCGATGGCAAACCAGGCTGGGGTAATCGTCGAGCGCCAAGACCAGTCTTCAAACTAAGAAGGTCGGCGACAAGGTCAAACTCACGGTCACCGGGACCGACGGACACAGCGCGAGGGTCATGTCACCTCGGAAAGTCGAGCGTGAACACCAGGCGCCGGGTCAGACGGCGCCGGGTCAGGCGGCGGGCGGCCGGGACGATGTGTCCCGGCCGCCCTTTCGGCCTAAGGAGGCAATGGCTCTGCCCAAATCACTCGACGCAGACAGCGTGCGCAAATCGTCGTCTTTCCCGCCAACGGCCTCCGCGACGCGGTGAATCAGTGCGCATGCATCCCATCCGCATTCTGCACTTCGAGAAAGGTCGACGGCCCGTAAAAATTCCTCGGGGCACCACGGCGAATCGAATGACCCGCGCCCAATGGTTGACGCGCAGCAGCGGATTCCCAACCGAGACGATGGAGGCGATGTCTTGTCGGTGAAAGCACGCCGGGTTGATCACCCGTCAGCAGAAGGCAAGGTACGGCAATCTGAGAGGCCAGGTGCTGACGAGGAACCACCAGCCCGACGACGCCGGTACGAACCAACCGCACATCCAGCCCGCTCCTTTTCGCCATGTCGACCACGCTCCCAACTGCGGACTCTGACGCCCCGGATGATCCTCCGCGCTCACTGATCGCCGCGGCGGGATTAGCTTTGATGGCTCGTAGACGGCCGATCTCATCCTCCGCTCCCCTCTTGTAGGCCGCGGCTTGCGTCTCTGTGTTGCCGGGTCTTCGAGCACCAGAGCTTAATGAGCCCGGGCGAAGCGCGCCACTACCGCGATCGCGCCACCCATCGAATGTCCCATGAGTGTGACCTCTTCCTGATGCGGCGTGAGCGGCCTGCTCTTCAACCACTGATCACCGCCCCGGTGCACGAGCCCACGGGGTCAGCTGCTCTGCTTCCGTCAGGCGAGGCGACAGCCCGTGCCCGAGGGAATGACGAGGACCACGCGATATTCGCCGTTCCACCTTTGAGCTATTCCCGCCAACGAGGGCGCGTTATCGGTCACGCCAAACCATGATCACCTCTCTTCGGGGCGCTGCCTGAAACATAAGTTGCAAGCTCTTGTCATTTTCTTCCTCCCAGAAATTCAAATCGCTGGTGAGCAATGGCTATGAGCCTGTCGGATTTTGGTACGCCAAAGACCGGCGGGCGCGCTCACCGTAGGTGCAGGCGGGCGCCTTCACCACAGGCCGGCAAGTGCCTCTTCATCGTTGCGACTGTCGAACACTGGGCCTATGTCCACTCAATGCGCACCTCCAGGAATTTCAGGCCGGCAACGGCATTATTCCAAAAATGAAGACGATCTGAGGACATCAACGGTTTCCGGCGCCCGTCATCATGGCCCATCGCCGTACGCCGCACCGATCGCCGTCCACACAGCGTACCCGGTGCCCACCGGTATTTCTCGCACCGCATAGGCCAGGCCGCGCGATTGAATTCAGTGACGCCGCCATTTAAAACACCAGCGACGGCATTGCCGGGTCAATCCCTCCGCCTTCGACAGAGCGGTTGCTCAGACTGCTTCGAAAATGCCCGACACAACGAGCACAACCTTCCAGTGCATCTACTCGCCTTCTTCTCGAATGCCAGACGGATTGTCGGTGCGGACCATCGACGGTCCTGGTGGGATTCTCAACACTCAACGTTTCGTTCCCTGTCGAAGTTCATCGTTTGCCTTTCACCGCCGCTGCTTTACTGGCCACCGTTCCATTGACCACCATTCGTTCCGCAAACGGCGCATGGGGGTTTTCATTCGAGTGTTTGGTGTCCGCGAGGTCTGCCAAACGAGCGCATCTCAGAACGGGACCTTCATCACTGACCGAATGCCAGGTCAAGCGTGGACATCCGCGCCCCACCCAACATCCAGCCGTTAAACTGACAGCGAACTCGACAGGAGGACGAATGCCAAGAAAGCACCAACAATGCCAGCGCCAAGCGGGATGGTTCGACGGTTGAATATGGGACGGCGTTGCTCGATTGTCTCGAAACTGAACAGATCGACCTTGTCGACTACCGCATCGGATTTTTCGGTCAGAGTTTTGACGATGACGAATTCGACGTCGTATTGAAAGATGCGTGCAGCCGATGTCATCGTGCTCGGCTCCCCCGTGTACACAGAGACAATGAGCGCGGCGGCCAGGACCTGCTCGAGCGGCCAGAAACCCATCCCCGTGCTGACGAGCTGGCGGGCGCGAGTTCGCTTTACTTTATCCAAAGTTACGGGTTTAAAGCCCGCTGGTCGTCGAATCGACGACCGCCTCCGTGCGCAACGCTGTTGAGCCGAGGGGAATGCATTTCTGGGAGGCTTCGGATGGTCGAACTGGCAGAACTGCGAGGCACCGAAACCTCGGCGGATTCGACTTCCTGAGGCCGACCTCCTCACATCACGGCTTCGCCCTCGCCCGCAGGAGACGTTTAAGCACCAGGCCGACCTCCTCCCTCGTCATCGTGGCTTCGCCGATCATCACAGTCCTGGCCTTGCTGGCCATTACCGCAGGGAACGCGCCACTGGCGGCAAGCCTTCGGTTCCAAGGATCGACCTTGAAACGTCGGAAATATCGCCGACGATCAACGAATGGTTCTTCCGCCACGTGACGTACTTCGTTCCAAGATTGGACCATGGAAGCGAATGGTTTCGCTCCTCCCATGAGCGTGGCGATATGGACCATTCCATGTCATCCGCACCTTTGGGAAGCCTTTCATCCGAGGGAATGCTGATTTCGGCCACCGCTGGTGGCTCTCCCGACGTCGCCATAATGCCGAGATCCTTGTATTTGAAAGATCCCGGTCTTTCTTTTCACCCAGTTCGCTCGGATGACCTTGCCGATGCTTCCCGTTTGCTTAGCGGGTTGCGCTGAGGGAGCCTGGGTGCTCCTGATAGATGCCACGTCGCCAGCCGCGAAAACATATAGGGAAAGCCGTCCACCTGAAGCCGGTCGTCAACGAGTATGCGTCCGCGAGCATTTTGCGGCAGGTCTCTGACGATTTTTACGGCTTGGGAACCTTGCGCCTGAGGCCCACAAAACCACGGCAGCCCCCAAGAAACGTCTCATCTCCTCCGCTCACGGAGTGACGACGACTCCGTCTTTGCGCACCTTCTTGACTGCCGTTCCGAACATGAGCTTAACGCCCTGATTTTCCAGAGCCTTCTTTGTATATGCGGAAGACTTGGATCGAAGGCCAAGCAGCCCGTCTCGCCATGGGTCGATCGGCGACTACTCGATTCCGTCCGCTCCAATTTCGAAAGAGCACCGACGGTTGCGCATTTCGGCGAGCGCATCGGCTGCTCTAACGCCGGTGGGGCCGCCGCCGACGACGATCATCCGTATCTTGAATTTCGTTTCTTGCCGTGGCGTCAAGGAGTCCCTGAACTGATCGCGAACATCGAGAGCGTGCCTGCGAGCAGAGAGGAAGAGCGTTCTCTTGCGCACCTGGACTCCGAAATACCAGTAGCCACGCCCGTCGCGATGACGAGATAGTCGTATGCGATAACGTTCACCCGTCTACGGTGACCGTTTTGGCCGCAGGGTCCATAGCCGTCACCTCGCCCAATTCGACGCTCAGATTGCTTTGCCTGGCTGGATTGCACGATAGTAGGTGATGCTCCGGACCCACCGTGACGCCATCGGTACAGGAGCGGCTGGAATGTCGAGCATGGATTCTTGTCGATGAGCGTGATGCAATATTCGCCTTCGAAGGCTAAGCGCGCCGCGGCAATACCGGAAGAAACCGCTCCAACGATGACGACGCGGGGAGTTTCCTCCGCCGGCTGCCACGTGTTCGACCAGATGTAAGTGAGATGGCATAGAAAACAGCATATCTTTTAAGTAAGGTTAATCCCCACCCAACTGTGTGGAAGTTCAAACGTTCGAAAAACGGCGACATCGGTAAAGCAAAACATCCAACCGGCGATACAATCACCGGACGTGGAATCTCTCAATGACTCCTCGGATCCCCAGAGCCCGCTCAGCACATCGCTCGCGAACGCCGAGCGGCTCCATGTGGGTCTCCTGGGCGCAGTAAGTGCCCGGATTGATCCGATCCTTGCAACCGTTCACATGGCTAACCCACCACATACGCGAAGCCCAACTCGGTGTAGTGGCAACAGACGGAAGATCCGGGGCAGGGAAAACCACGCTATTCGCAGCTCTTGCACGCGAGCTCATCAGCAGACGACGTCGCCGTCCACGTCATCGAAGTCGAATCCTTCAATGGCGGATGGAACGACTGATCGAAGCGGACTCACGGCGGTGGCAGAACAGACCCTCGCCCCCGTCCGAACACGAGGTTTCGCGCACGCCCGCACGTGGACCGGCATTCGGGAACCTGGGCCACAGATGCCGCAAGCGTATCCCCCTACGGGCATCGCTGACGTCTTGATCCTCACGGGCTGCGGATCCATGAGCACCGCATGCGCACCCTTCGTGGACGTCGCCGTCTGGGTCGAGGCAGATGCCCGCCGGCGTGAGCGCGCGTGACCGACGAGATGGAGATCCCAGCTGTGGTAAAGCCAGGTCGAGCAGGAAATGCTTCGTCATGAAATACACCCGACGTCGTCGTCGAAAACTAAGAAGACTGCAACTACATACGCTGATGAAGGTGTTAATACCGATTAATCGGCTCCAGACGCCCCGTCGCTCTCAGAACCCCAAATCAATTGAATGCTTTCGCTGCGCTATACACCGCCAAACTTTGTGCTCCACTCGCACCCAGAGTATCCCAAACAACTGAACCTTCAAACGTCCTGCTGCAACGTGACGTAGTACTGCATCAAGGTCACCAGGGAAATCATTGCGACAATCCGCCACCCAGGAAGGTTCTGACGGAAAGAAGGCTAGCCTACGATCCTGCCGGTCCACCCGCTGGCTGCGAGAGCATCCCCTGCTTCGAGAGCGGCCGCCGTTGCTTGCCGACAAGAGCGCGATGCCAAGGGCCCTAGCACGACGACAGCAGGGATTCCCAACGTGCATGTGCGGCACCACGATCACGTATCGAAAAAAGAAGACAGTAAGAACGAAAGTTATGACGCAATACAACGGCCATCGCCAAAGGTCATCATTCCTCCAGTCATCTCGGACACTCTCACTTTAAGAGCTCAGATCAGCCTACCAGCGCACCGAATAGGAACGAGCTGAGCTGCCATTCATTCCCGACCGCAATAAGCCGACACTTGCGCCACACTCCCTCTCTCGGGACGAGGCGAGGGTTGGAGTGATGCGGCTATCCACCCTTGGCTTTCGCCACGCATCTGCCGGGCACGGCAGTGGACAAAGATGCCTATGCGGGAGGACGAAAAATTTAGAGCTAGCGTACGTCAAATGACGTAAAACGAAAGAGAGCCAGCCGATGACCGTCGCACACGCACTATTCCAGCTGAGCTGGCACGCTTAGCTCACACTGGATTGCGGTGCTTCCGTTAGGGTGAGATATGAGCAACGAGGATCTTAGCGCCGTGGATTTCTCACGCCTGCTGTCCAAACTGCCTGAGAGGCTCCCCATATCAGACGCGTACGACGCCCGCAGGCCGGGCCTAATCGATTCGCTTTCAGAACAACATTGGTATTCGAGCCCAAAACAGTCGATGGTCAGCTGGTATGAAGATCTAGAGTCCCCGACGGTCCACGCGCAGAAGGCGCCGCTCGAGGCGAAGATCGGTTGAACCGTTCGCCATCCCTCAGGGCATGCTCTGATCGCCGAAGCGCTCGGCGAAGAAAGCGCACATATTGAACGAGGTTTGAGGCCGGCTATCATAAACGCCTGGCCAGCCAGGCGCAGCCATCCGCAGGTGATTCCTTGGGCGAGAGTCGCTGAGCCTGAATGCCTACCGATTGTCCATATACCCGCGAACGTGTGGCGAAAGGAGCCAAGAACTGGCGAAGGGCGCGATTGAAACTCACCGGCTGGCTGAGCGGACGCCGCGATTGCTGAACCCATTTTTCGTTGACTCGCTGCGCATTGTCATACGAAGCAAAATTAGCGCACTCGGAACTCACTCCAGAACTGGTTGCTCTCACATTTTATGGCGAAATATCAACGACTCTCCTCACCCGAGACACATGACGTGGGCAATAATACCCACGACATAATGCTTTCCTTAGCGGTAACATATATTAAGGAGTGGTGTTTGCAACACGCGGGAGGCAAAACGACGCCACGGAGGAGGGACATGCAGAAGAGACCGATGAGAGCGGCCACTGCGGTGGTCTTATTAGTGGCGCTCGCGCATGCGAATTCAGATCACCCAAAAGCAAAGCGAGTCAATCCAACATATCGACAGCCAACGACGGCGTCCACGGCACGCAAACGACACAAACGGAACGGCTGTCATCAGCGCGCCGGAACACACAGTCCGCCACACCTTCCACCGGAGGAGACAGCCCCACCAAAGACCAGGCAACCCCATCGTCTGCGCCGAACGCGCGTCTCAGCCAAGACGCCTCTTCTAGATTCTCCGTCTACGTCGACGACGCTCTCGGACGACGATGATGAGACCCTCAAGCACACTGCCTTCCTCGGAGCCATTGGGGACATTCAACAAAGAAGTCGAATGCAAAGCCGCCGGAAACGCCAAATCGCTCCGTCGCCAAAGCTCGGCTTCACGGCAGCGGGCATCCAGTTCACGGCTATCTATATCTCGCGGGAAGACAGCGACGCGTCTTCCGATTCCTGGCTACACCACATGACGATCGAGGGGGAAAACGGTGTGAGTGGCGTCAATCAAAGCCGGGTATCTCATAACGGAAGGAAGGTCTTCCCTTGAAGATGACAGATACGTCACCACCACATCGACTTCACTTTATCGATTGTGCAGCCACACACCGACATCCAAGCGATCAGTCGCCCATTCAACTGGTACGCTGAAGTCAGATTCTGATAACACCATCGCCACATGCGGTGGTTCTAAACGTCGCCCGTCTCCGTTAGCTAGCGGGTCGTTTCGCACGTTTGTCGCCAACGATTACTATCGCGGTGTACCAGGAGGCAGGCCATTGCCGTCACATCACGCAAAACTGGAGGAACACGCTCATGTTTACGCCAGTTGAACTGGGTCGCCGAAGCTCACGCCGGGCAGAGAGCTCAGCCCGCGCTTCTAGCGTGAGGACGACAGTCAGCATTTCAGGTCGCGCGACTCGCGTGGCGGAAGTTAGGCTGAGGTATGACAGAAGGGATGCACGGATTCATGGGACGATCAGCTGAGCGTCCTCGCGACGTGGAACCTCATTGGAGCAGTTCAGCCCCTGAAATCATTCCCGAACCCACCGAACGCACGGAGGTCGCGTCGCAGCGGCCGGCGTCGCCAGGGTGGACGGATTGGCGTGCCCAGCTTTGTGCTCCCCGCTTCTTCCCGATTGACGGAGCGCAAGTATCGAGGCCTCAGGAGGACGCCGAGTATCCGACTCGCTTCCCACCGTTATCAAGGGCAGACGGCCGTCGCAGCAGCGGGACGCGCAGCGGCGCCCAAGCCCCTTTGCCCGACTATCAAGTTCTCGATTTCCGCCCGGGAATGATGCTTCCGTGCTAGACGATCGCCGACGCCGACGCATTCGAAGGGGAAATGGCGCCACACCGGTCTCACTTTGGGCCGCTGTTTTACACAGCAGAGAACATCGTCTCGCGAACTGGAGTCCATCTTTACCGACGGTGTGTGGACACTCTTGCCGCTGCTCGATGAGCGCGTGCGCACTCGGTCCAACTCGATTCGCGCGGTCGCATTCTTCCCGAGACCGCCGTACTCTCTTCCGCGGCGTGGGGCGTGGGACGGGCTCGTGACCCAGGGCCGATCGTTCCCTGGTGGTTCCTAGGTTTTGATGCCAGCTCAAAAGAGCCTGTCAACGCGATTAGAGAGCATTCGAGGCAGTTCACCTGACAACCACTTCGCGCCCTCAGAATGCAGATTCGCTTGCTGAACTGGTCAAGATTGCCCACGCTACAGCCGGGTGGCGCGCATTCCGTCGCTTGCCAGACCGGCTGCGGCATCAAGAGCGTCAGGGTTCGCGAACCCGGGGCGCTGGTGCTCACGGCCTTCCGCCCGACGTCGGGGAAACCGATAGCCTTAACAGCCTCTTTTCGACGAAATTACGTTGGCGAGCGACCTTATTCGTCGCGACGACGCCGGAACGGCCCTCTCCAGATTTCTTTGCGCCTGACAGAGCGGTTAACACCGCGCGTAGGCACGATATGCGCAAGCGAAGCGCGCAATTGACGCTCGGCTAAGCGCCACCCGCATTCTCCGCGGAAGATGGCCGAACGACCCCGCCATCCATCTTTCGCGCAATCAGCAATTCGCCGTCAACCGAGCGATGCATGAGCTATCTGACAGGGGCGGAATTCTCGCGGTCAACGGTGCTCCTGAACCGGAAAGGCCGCAGTTGTATGCGAAATCTGGCCGGCAACGTCGTTGAGCGCGCTCGACGGCTGTCACGCCTACGCGATCCCAGAGACGACGTTTCACGGGGCTCATCCACACGTGGGAGGACGGCGCAGCGGCGCGAAGTTCCCCAGCTCAAGCCCGAACTAACGGGATTCGAGACAATCGTCGTTTCTTCCGGCCCTACCGACACTCTTGCCGAAGAGTTTCTCTCGCCAAAATTCGTCTCTCGAATGACTGGCGTTCGGCAAAACCCATTCTTCAAGGAACTCGCCACCCACGTCAATCGCGAGCGCGGATCAATCTCGCCCTCCCCCGCAATCACAACACCGTGCGTCTGGCGGCGCGTCCCGGCAGGCGTGTCCACGATCGGCGCTAACGCCCTTTTCCTCGACTTGCCGTCCAACCGCCTCGCGCATTGACTCGGCCACCTGTCGAACGCCGATTTTACGCTGTCAGCCGCCGGCCCGTCGAGCAGTACGACGTCCAGCTCTTCTAACAATCTGAGGTCAAGCAATCTGACGTTCGGGCCATCCAGCGATACCATTCGTCCTGTTTGAACGATCGACATCGCCTCTTTTTACATCGGAAAGTCTTCCCCAAAAGTAGGACCAGACGATGCCTCCCTGGTGAGCAGCGCAAAGCTCACAGGAAGGAAAGAAGAGGCATTCCCATGGTAGTGAAAAAGAAGACGCCTTCATGTTGGAAAAGCCAGTTCCACGCTTTCCAAGGATTCGGCTTTCTCTCACGGACGGGCGCGAATCCCACTTTGTCTCTCGCCCGCGCTCCACGGCGTCCATGCGTTCAATGCCGTTCGACTTGAATTCCACATTGCCGCCGGCGAGGAGTTTCGTCGCCAACAGAGCAGGGCCCGGCGGAGTCAGTGCCAACCGCATCGACAGTACAAGGTTCAACGGAACGACACCCGCGGAACTTGACGTCCCATCGGTCCCATCGGAGGACGACTCTCATCCGATCCGGCTTTGCCGGATTCGGCCACTCTGCTCAGTCGCCCGCCACGGAATCATCATCAGCTCCTTCGCCAGCGACGCACCGGCGGACGATTTGTCAGAAGACCCGATTCAAGCGGAAGACTGGCTGTCACGCGCAGCAAGATTTCGGCCTCGCCGGAGGAATCGGTTGCCGGATCGGAGGAATCGTTGCCGCGCGACAAGATTTCGCCTCGCCGGAGGAATCGGTTGCCGGATCGGAGGAATCGGTTGCCGGATCGGAGGAATCGGTTGCCGCGCAGCAAGATTTCGCCCGCCGGAGGAACGGTTGCCGGATCGGAGGGAATCGGTTGCCGAATCGAGACTTCCGCCCGTCGGAAGAATCAGTTTCACCGCATGGTTCGTCTGGAAAAGCGATTCGGCGACGCCTGGAGACTCAGCGACATCAAAAACCCGATCCGACGTGCCTGGCTCCGCCGGCAGATTCGGCATTTTCAGCCAATTCGGCCGATCTCGCATCTTCCTCAGAGTCACCCGATACTGCACCGGTCGACCAGTCGCTCGGCAGTCCCAACCGACTTCACGCGAGACTGATGCATCGCCAGAAGATTCCGACACCCGGGCAGAATATCCTGGCACGGCATCGGCTGATCTTCTGCCACATCCCGCGGCTCGGCCGCGTCACCAATATCGTCTTCGTCGGCTGCGTCCCCGGACACTGCTTCTTTCGATGGCGCTCAGGAGTCGCGGGATCCCGACGCTCCATCGCCTCCTGCTTTCAGCAGATTTCGCGCCCGTGCTGAATCCCCAACCGTTGCCCGATTCTCAGCCTTTGCCCGCAGCATCGCAAACATTTGGGGCCCCGGCGGTTTCCGGGAGCGTGGGCAATGGTTGCCGCTCAGCTCGACAATCGTGCCCAGCAGCGTGCTTTTCGGCGCGACTACTGGTTTGCCGGTCTGCGGGAATATCTGGGATGAATGCGATCCTGGAAGAGCGAGAGGATTCGTGCGACAATCTGCGACTCGCCGACTGGTCGAATGCCCGTGCAGACTACGCAAAGGTGGAAAAGCGGGTCGAGTAGTCCTTCAATCAGCGGATCGACGCCGAGCGGCGCCGCGATATCTCGCTCAGCTTCCCAGCGGCTCGCGCCGCACCGAGGACGCCGTCCATATTGCAGTTGCGGAGCTGCGAAGCCGAGGCTGCGGTACCGGAGCTTTTCGACGCGGCCACGGCGACGGAACGCAATCTCCGTGCCGCACAAGCTCTAGTTCAGAGCCAGCTCCAGGAAGAACCCGGATTCCTGCGCAGACTGGGAACCGGCGGATGCAGACGCGATTGGCAGGAGCGGTACAGAGAACTCAAAGGCGAAAGAAAAGGCTGCGGAAGAAGCCGATCAAACCGCTCATGCAGCTCTCGCCCAGGCTGAAGAGCGCGTCCATGCTGCGCCCACAGGGTGAGTGCCATTCAGCAAGAACTCACCCAGATTAGAGCCGATATTCCAAGCTCACTCGGCAATGCGAACAGGATCGGCGTCTGTGGGGCAAATCTCATCCGGGCGTCCGACAGAGTCGATGCCGAACGGGAGCAAACACCCCGTGGCTTGATGTCGAACTTGACACGGCCCGTTCCGAACTTTTCCTGGCCGCGCTTGAACTGCACGCAGCCTTCCTGTGCGCTGCGGCGGAGTTCACCTACCCGGCTTTGATGCGGCAACCGACGTCGTTGCCGGAAACTACCCGCGCGAACTCGAACCGAGCAAGCTGACCGCAGCATGGCAGCTGTTTTTCCTCGCCGTTCCGATGGTGTGCACAACCTTCACATCGGCTGCGCGCATGTTCCATTCAATCGGAAGAGAGGCTTTCGCGGCTGGTCGTCGACGAAGCTGCCTGGGTCCGGCCGCAAGCGGCGGTGGGGATGCTCGCCCGATGCTCGGCGCACCGTCTGCCTTGGGGAGACCCTTCCAGATCGAGCCGTCCGTATCGGTGCCTATGAAGACGAGCATGGCGATCGCATCCATGTGACGGGACGGCACAATGGCTTGCTCCCGCGGCCTCCGTGCAAACGTTGGCGGACCGGGTCAGCTAGCTACGGTCACTTTTGCGCACCGGGAAACGGGCCGACGGCGAGCCCTCGGGCGGCCTATGGGGTTTACGGCATTCCACTCGCGCGTGCAAAGCTATGTCTGTGAGCCGGTGCATCTCCATAGTCAATACGATCGCCTACGACGGCTCCCTCTTTTCTGGCCTGCCTTGTTCGCCGACGTCGTTCTCCCCCAGCCGATGGATCGACATACCTGCGAGCAACCCGGGAAGCCACGTGCAGCCACTGAAATCGAAGCCGCGAGAGATCTCCTTGACGAGCTGCGCCCAAAAGGAATCCAAGCCGACCGTATAGCGATAGTCACGCCTTCACGGCGGTCGCCCACGAATTGGATATGCTCTCTTCCATCCACTGGCCCGGGCTGAAGACGGGCACGATCCAGCACATGCCACGGGGACGTTCGGAGATTGTCATCCTTGTTTTGGGCGGCGATCCCGATAGAGCTGCCGCAAAAGTCCGTGTGACGAAAAAGCCTGAATCTGATCAACTCGACGGTCGGCCGCGCGAAGGGCAGACTTTACGTCATCGGCGACCGCTCGGCATGGTCGCAATACCTCTACCTTGACGTCGTCAGCGAGCTGCTCGGATAACCGTCAGCCCGATCACGCGCTGACGCTTGTCTCACGAGCCCACGCTCGTCAGTCAAGATCGCCCGGTTCGACCACGTCGACGGCATGCACGCCTTCTACCTCGGAAAGCGCACGCACAAGCGCATCCTGTGGGTAGGGGCCTTCAAAGCGCATGACCACCCGCATCCCTCGCCTTCTTCAGTTGCGATCGACGACGTCGAATTCACCGTCGCTCTGTACCCGTGCCGGGTGGCCGTGAGCAGTATCCTGCGCATCACGCCGTGTCCCGCCTCCGTATCTCGATGACCGTGCGATTGTTGCGGCGGCTTGACGGAAGCCTATTGGAAAGGGGCCTAGCAGGAAGATGAGGGCGTAGCAAAACGAGCGCGACAATCGCCACGGGGATCATATGGGCGCTCACATGCCATCCCAATTGCGGCCGACACCACACGGTAGCGCGCCGTCGTCAGCCCTTTGACCGTATCGTTGTTGACGAAGATGACTCCGGCACCGAGGAAGCCGATACGAAACTATCTGGGCGCGGCGATACGTGAACGATCCATGTCCCCGCATCCGGTGGAGTGAAACCGTAAGCCGAGACAAGCGTGAACAGACATGAGCCGACTCCCACAAGCACATGGGTTTTGACTCCTGCATTCTTTGATGGAATTGGCGTTCGATTCCCAGCAACAGGCACAGAACGAATGTGGCTACGACCGCAACGAGCTGGTCGGGAAAGTTGTGGAGGTCGAAGTTACTCATGGCGCCCTTCTTTGGGAACACTTCTGCGGAAACCGCCATTCTACGTCCTTTGGTCGGTGCCGGGGCCTCCCAGCTCAGCGCGAACCGACCCGGCAAGTCGTCACGGGCCGAAAGCCTGAATTAGGCGGCGGCGCCCGCGACCCTCAAGGCAGGGGCGAACTCTGGCGGAGGCGATGCCACGGATGATTTTCCAGCCGTTGGCGAACCCGACCGTGCAGAACTGTTCCCGAGACGACGGTGCCTCCAACCGGCTTTTCCCCGCAAATGCGAGTGAAAGTCCACGCTTCTCGGCGTTCGGAATCGGCATGCTCCGGCCGCATTGGGGTCAAAGCGCCCCAAAGTTGGCGGATCATGAACGAACGCGTGTCGTCTCCGTCCACCGTGAAGATTTCCGGAGCTGCATTCACCACGTCGTCGTAACTTCCCATGGCCAGCCCCGCGGCCGACGTCGCCGCAACGAACAGTGTCCACGGGCTGCCGTCAACACACGCATCTTCCCCCCGCCCAGGCGCGCATCGACGAAATCGGGCTTGAGGGGCCTCCGGCTGATCGGTGGCCCGAACCCGTCCGGTGCGGAAAGCCGCGTGTCAGCGGGACGGATCCGGCACGAGGAGGGGCCTGGAAAGTCACATCTTCGGAAAAACGGAATGCTCGGAAATGGTCGGTCAGATTTTGCGCGATACCGGCGGCCGCTTCCCACACCGTCGCATCGAATGCCCCGGTCAAATACTCGAGTATCCGGGCACGGGAAGCCCAGCTCCGCACGAGGGCCAAGGAGGCGACCGCCATGTCGCAGCTCCACCCGGAATTCCGCAAGCTCACCTCAACATGCGCGTGGCGGTCACGCCTCTCCTGCAATCGCAGTTCAAGCTTTCCGCCTAGGGCTCACAGTTCCCTCACGCCCATCACGGCTCTTTTCCCCGCCCGATTGAGCATGTCCGCATGATTACCTTCAAAGCGATCACTGCAACCCGGGAACGATGGAATCGTGCACGCCGCGGTGGCTCCATCCATGAGGACGTCCGTGCCCGGGATGAAGGCGCCCGGTCCCATGAGGAATGCCGCCATTGGAGGGCGATCTCTCGTCCGGAGTTCCGGCCCTTCCCACCGGAGCTTTGTCTCAGCATGGTCCGATATTCGGCGCCGTGAGATCCGGACAGTTCGTCGCGAGCCAGCGGCGTAATGACGATTCCGGGCTGATCGCATTGATGCGCTGCGCCCACTTCAATCTTCATCTGACGGTCTTCATAGGGGGGGGGTTTGTGGGTGTGGGGGTGTTGTTTTTGGGGTGGGGGTGGGGTTTGTGGTGTGGGTGGTTTTTGGGGGGGGTTGTGTTGGGTGGGTGGGGGTGGGGTGTGGTTGGGGGGTTTTGGTTGGTGGGGTGTTGGGGTGGGGTGGGTGGGTGGGTTTGTGTTGGGGTTTGTGTTGGGGTGGTGTGTGGGGGGGGGGTGGTGGTTGTTTGGTGGGTTTTGTTGGTGTGGTTTGGGTTTTGGGTGGTTGTTGTGTTTGGGGTGGGTGTTGTGTTGGGTGGTTTGGGGTTTTTTGGTGGGTTTTGGGGTTTGGTTTATTGGTGTCACGGCAATGTGCGTCATCGCTTTTCTTTCAGACGTGGCGCCGTGCCAATCGGACGACGCTCCTCCCCGTACACACGCTTCCCGCCTCGGGCGAAGTCGCACAGCTCGGCTTGCCTTCTCTTGATAGCGGGCTTCACCGTCGGTCACGATGAGAAGCTGAGCGACGGGATGCGCAGCCAGTTATTCCGGGCCCCTGGCTCTCGAAGGCAACCGCGCCCGCACTGAGCAATCTCGTTGCTCTCGAGCGGACAGCATGTGCGGCGCCGGTGAACATCTCCTTGAGCCGATCGCCAGCGTGGAAAGAGTTGCGCAGTCATAGCTTTATCCTTCGCGAACAGGAACACTCGTTTCCATTTTAGTCAATAGTCAGAGCTTTGAAAACAAAGCAACATTCGAGCAAGCGCAGCATCAAAACGCATAATTGACCACGGCTTCGCGCTGAGCTTGAAAAGTGAAGGAGCGTACCATCCACGGGCGAGGCCGCGTAGAATCATCAGCAGCTGTTCACAGCCTGGCCAGCCGAGCGATTGGGAACCGTTTCGCCATCTTCGGGCTGCTCCATCGACGAAGCCGAGTGATTCCATGTCCCAACACACTTGCGGATGCGGGCGCGACCACGGCGAGAAATCTGGCGGCCCCGCCCCTGCTCCCAATCTGCAACTTCCTCGACACATCCGAAGAAGAGGTCCTCGACGTCCATGCCATCCCCACTTCGTCCGGCCACGCGGCGATTCTCGCGCTGCGCCCCACTCAGCTCAGCCTTCGCCCTGACCATCGCGCCGGGCATCTCCCCGCCCCCTTGCTTGCCTCAAGCCGAACAGCTCCCGGCCTCGTTCCACCCACGACGTACCTTCCGTGAACGCGACCTGGAATTCTGGCTGGTGAAAATTACCCGCGAAAGCTCAGGAGGCAACGCCGCAAGGCGCCCAACCTAGCCCCTGACGGATCTCCAAAATCGCCTCCGATGCAGGGAAACCGATTCAGGAAAGCAAGCCGCGCTCCAACCCACGACCGAGCAGGTCTACGAGCGAGTTGCGGTGAGAGGCCAACGACGCATTGACGCGTTCGCTTCCTCTTTCGTTGAGCGCTCCAGCCGGTGTTGGAGCGCTCAGCCGGTGCCCTCCGATGTCTCCCCCATCGGCCCGTCCGGCGTAGGATAGCGCGCGCATGAAAGTCGCATTGCAGCAAAGCAGCTGACACCGCGGCACATGCCGGTTCCGAAAGCGACACCGCGGCACATGCCGGTTCAGCCGGCCCAGGGTTTGGCCGCGTCTTGCGTGGTCTTCGACATCGGCACCAGCCCGCCGTACGTGTTACGTACGGTTTTCACGCTTGACAACGGCGCAGTCCGTCCGGATGAAGACGACGTCACAGGGTCATCTCCTGCATCATCTGCGCTCATCCTCATCGTCACCCTGAAGTACGTCTGCTTTGTGCCGCGCGCTGACAACGAGGGCGAGGGCGGATTCTTCGCTCTCGCGACGAGGGTTCGCCGCAGCTCTGAAGCCCGGCCGAATAGCTTTCCGCCGTGGCCCTTCTCGGTGTTTCGGCGCGGCGCGTTTTCGGGATCCCGTCATCACTCGGCCATCTTCGGTACTCTCCGCCGTCGTGACGCCCTTGAGGTCCGCGCTTCCCCACCATGGCCAGCCGCACGTCGTTCCGCGGCCCTCGGGCCATACTCAACACCGCGCTTTTCCCGGCCCAAACGCAAAGGGACGTCAAAGATGGGAAAAGCCTTTTCGGCCCCATCATGTTGGCGTGGTTCGGATTCTCGCGCACGGCATCCCGCACATCATCGCCAATCCACGCATCCCTCATCGCGCTTTCACGGCAGAGATCTTTCCTCGTTCATATCGCGCCAAATTCCCTCAACCACTTTCATCGCCCGCGCACGTCTCTGCGGTGACCGGCGCGGAAGCGCTTTTACGCCGACATCGCCCACTTCGCGCGCGTCACGCTGTCATTCAGGGCATCGTGGCTCGCCGTCGTCGTCCGTCTCAGCCTGTGTTATCTGGGTCAAGGCGCACCCTCACTGACCGGCCTCAGCGCTGAGCAACCCTTCTTCATGCTGGTTCCCGGAAGCCTGACGGTCCCGCTCGTCTCTTCGCTGGGCTATCACATTACGCTCATCGCCTCTCAGGCCGTGTGATTTCCGAGCGCGTACTCGATCGCGCGGCAAGCATCCCATCTGGGCTATATCTCCCGCACATGAAGGTCAGCAGCACCTCTGCACACCGAATCCGGCCAGATCACCTTCCGGCCGTCAACCCGTTACTTTTCGTCTCCGTCGCGTCGATCATCCTCATCTTCTCAGTGATTCCGAACGGCTTTGGCCGCCTACGGCCTTGCGCGGTCACGCCAACGGATTTCCTTCTGACGACATCGCCCTGCGTTGCCGCTCACACGCGGGCTGGCGATGGCCGACGTGGCGACGGTCATGGCTGCCGCCATACTCCTCGCCGTTGAGCTGCCCTTTCGCCGCCGCCAACGTCACGAAGATCGCAACCGGCGGCCGGCTTCCACTGTCGATCGCCGACGTTCATGCGCTCGCGTCAGCGACCACGTGGAGACGCGGCGCGAAGAGCTTCCGTCGCTACCCGAGAGCGCGCGAGCGAGGGAAGCGTTTCTGAGTACTTAAACGAGCTGGCTGCTTCATCTATCCAACGAATCCCGGGGACCGCGATCTATCCCCATTCGATGCTCTCGACCACTCCCCTGGCATTGAAGAAGAACACCGCGATCAACCGGGTGCTGCACGACCACGTGGTCATCGTTTCTATCAAGACCCTCACCCGCACGTTCCATGTCTGGCAAAAGCGAGTAGTTCTCGACGATATTGCCTCACCTGTGCGCGGAGTCAAGCATCTGACGGTCCGCTACGGGTTTATGGACGAACGCGATCTGACCGAGACCATTCGCTACGGCCAGCGAACCCTCAAGTTTTCTTGGAAGCTCGACGACGAAGCAATCTTTTCATGTGCTTTCCCAAGAATCCACACTGCGGAAGGCAGCAAACACTGATGTGGAAATGGCGCAAAAACTCTTCATCGGGCTTTCGCGGGTATCGCCCGCCTCCTGGGTAAACAAGCCGCCCATGACAGAACTGCCGAAATATCGATGCGCGTCTTGGCTTTAGGGCGGGCACCGCCGGACGATTTGACCAGCAATGCAACGTCGCCTGCACGAGGGCGCAACCCGGAAACGTTCCTCCCAGAAACGCCCAGCCGCGGGTCCAGAATCGTTCGGTGACAACGGAAACCCGAGGCGCCACGCGCCAGACCTAGGCGCTCCGGCAGCACGAGCCGAACATCCCGCGGCAAAACTTGAATCTTCCGCTGTAGAGTCCGAGTTTTGAGGCAGGCCATGAGCGCTCCACTGCAGCTCCTGCGCACCCCTCAGCGAAATCGGAGATCTTGAGGGTTTGCGGCTGTCACTGGTCGCCGGCTTGGGAATGTATCCGCTCGGCACGGCGCCTTCGGCCTGCTTGTCATCTGCCAGGACTGCCCTGGTGGGTCGCCCCGCGCTTACCGCGGGCTATGCCGGCTCGCTCGAGCCCTGCTCATCGGAATGATTACTTCGGGCACCGCGCTCGGCACGACTGCGCTCACCACCTTCCTCGTCAATTTCCGTCACGTCTTTTACGCATTCTCCTTTCCTTTGCGCGATCACGGCAATTCACCCGTTTTTATTCGATGTACGCTGATCGATGAGTCCCCACGTCACGGCCGTCGATCCAGAGAACTGACGGCACGCAAACTTCTCACAGTGCAGATCGCCTTCAGTGCTACTGGGTCGAGGCGGCTCACCGGCGTCGCGCGCTGGGCTCTCATTCCAAACCCATTGACGGACTGACTTCGCCCTGTGCGCCCTTTTCATCACACCACGCTCGACGCGTACAAAACGGCCGCGAGGTACCGTCGGTGCTTTGGCGGGTGGTTTTCATCGGCGTCATCCTGACGCCGAATTCGGCGATCTTCACCTCACTGTCAGCTTTCGTGGCCTTACTGGCTGTCGCCGCCGCGATATCGAAAGTGCGCCGTACTCCGGAACGAAAGAGAAGAAAGGAGGGAGACTGCACGATGCCTAGCACTGGTTACATTCTGGCGGTCCTGGTAATCACCTTGCCGTCACCTTTCGCTTGGCGGGCCGCTCGCCATTCTCGCCGCCGCGCCCCAGGTTCGTCACGACGATGGCGATGTGGATGCCGGTGGGGATTCTGGGAATTCTTGCCGCTGCAACGTTCAAACCGCCGCGGTTTGCCGGATGGCAGAGTGGTGCATGCATCGATCGCCGCCATCGTTACCGCGGCGACCACCTGTGCGGAGGCGCACACCCTGAGCGTCGGTCTGGGGACGCTGACCTTCGTCGTCTCTATCAATATTTTGCCTAAATGGCAGACTCGCATTTCAGGTAAGCGGGTGGCCCGTGTTGGTCAGCAGGCCAAGGGTGGACCCCGTACTGAGTCAGCAGACGGCTTCATTTCCGCATACGCAGGCGGGCCATCTCTTTCACTCAAAGAAAACAAATCACATCCTGTGTGAAACTTACGCAACCTGTATGCTTAGCTACATGACCGAACTTGAGTCACGTGGGAGAGCACACGACCGAAGGAATACCACGGTTCAATGTTCTTACACCTTTCCTCGCCGTAGTCGGGGCGGAAGAACTTTGATTTCACGGCTCGGTGCTCAATGCGTTAATAGTCGATGTCACCGAGTTTGACGGAGTGAGTGGTCCACGCGGAACTCGACGCTTATGCGAGCGGTAGGCTGCAGCTGGGCGAACCCAATCTCAGGCCACGGTTTGGTACCGCCGCCGTCCGAAGGCGTCTCGTTACTCTTTGTCTCGTATTGTCCCAGTCGTCGACGACGTCGATCGCGCGCTCGCCGCTGGAGCGACTTCTGGCGTGAAGGGCCGAGCACACCTTCGCCCCGGGTGATCGCTGCGCTTCGATCCTGGACACGTTCGGTGTGCGCTGGTCGATTATGTCGAGAGTCGAGGACATATCACGAGAAGCGAGAGCGCCCGCCGAGCGGCCGAATGGGCCGCCGGTCAAGCGCCACTCAGTAAGCCCGAGTCGCAGCAGCTCCGGCCAACTTTTGCTCACCGGTAGTGGCGCTTCGCCGCTAACGCGTAACGACATTTTCATCCATCCGTGCAACGCCTGCACTCAATCACCTGGAATGACGTTTCTCACTCCACGGGTAACTGACGCTCGCTGTCAAGAGAACCGGAGTCGCTTTCTCTCCGCCTGCTCCCAGTAGGCTCAAAGCCAGAGAGATTCTCGTCTTGGGTGGAACGGCGCAGGTTGGGCCATTCGGTGCGGGAAGCGGCACTGGCCGCAGGACACAGCGTCACCCGCCTGGCGCGCGCGCGCGCGGTTCCGAGAGAGCCGGAGCTCGTCAATGCCGACCGCACCCGATGACGCCCTCGCCGGCGCGTCGGTGCGCAGGCCTGGGATGCCGTTATCGACGTGGCCAGCGATCAAAATTCGTCAAGCGGGCGGTTCGGGATCTCACAGCGGCGGCAAAGCATTTCATTTTCGTCTCGTCGGTGGTTCCGCTGATCCTTCCAAGAGGAATCGTGGAAGACGAGCCACCCACTCCCGCTTTGCCCGACGGCGAAGAGAGTTTTCCCAAGAAAAGGTACGGCGAGGCCGATCCGCTTGCGAAAGGCTATTCTCGCAGAATTCGGTGACGAACGCTCGGCGATCGTGCGCCTGCTCGATCACGGGGCCAGGGGCTCGACGAACCGCACCGTCTACTGGCCGCTGCTTCGCCCGCCCATCGAATCCGCAGGGCAGGGGTGCTCGTGCCGGACGCTTTTGACCAAACATTCTCGGCGATCGACGCGCGCGATCTCGCGGCGTGGATCGTCCACCTCGTTGAGGCCCAGATCGGTGGAATCTTCAACGCCGTCGGGAACACTTCGACGTTGGAGAGCACCTGGAGTCGATTCGCTCAGCGGCGGTCACACCGGCGAGGGTGCTCCCGCGCGCCGGTGGATTGGCTGCTCGCCCGGGCGTCGGCTTCGGGCCGGCCCAAGTCCTTCCTCCCGTGGGTTTCCAAGCCCCAGCCTGGAAGGGATGCTCACGATATCCAACGGCGGGCACTCGAAAAGGGCCTCAAGCTGCGGCCTACACGCGAGGACTTACGCCGAACGCCTGGGCGCTGCAGAGGTCCATCGACTGCACGTGCGGGATATTCGGACAAACTGACGCGACGCCGAGGAACGCGAGCTCCTCGATGCCTCCCTCGATCAGGGCGAGCAGCCTCGCGATCTGAGCAGGGAGCCTACGTTGATTTCCCGCGGTATCGTAGATTTCCTCAACAGTGCTGCGGTCGAGTTACACTCTGCTTACGTCCTTTCTCTACAATCCCGGGTTCTCAGCTACTGCCTACCGGCTGCTTTGCGCCGCCCACCCGCGTTCTCGGCTTTCTTACACCCACAGCGTACGATCTTTCCCGAGGGTTCTCTTCCCGACTCGACCAGTCTGTGCGCTCGCGTAGATTTTCTGGGACTGCGGGGCTCAGTCTTTCGCGCAACGGTCGGTCGTAACCTACCCGAATCGACCGGATCCGCGATCCGTCCGAAGCGGAGATACGTGCTGTGCGATCAGGTCGGCGTGACCTTGGCCTGGCAGACATGAATTTCAATGCCAGGCTATGCACGCGGATTTGAGGTTCGGACGTGCGCAGGCGCCGCTCTGTCGATGCGCGCGGCGATAGCGGCCCGAACGGCGCGACAATCTGAGCATAGGTCGGAATCGCTCGGAATGGGCGGTGAAGAGCCATTTGCATTCGCCGGCGCTGCCACGACACCCGTTCGCCAGATCTTCGCGATGGTTGACGCGTATTCGGCCCCCGAGTTCGCGAGCCCAGCGTGCACGCTCGGGGTCGAGGAGAGCCGGTAAGCGATAACGGTGACCTTTCGGAAAGCAGCTCCTCAGCGAGCTGCCGCGCGATGATTGAGCCAGCTCCCGTAGCGCCAACGACCACAGCGCGCCCTCCGATTCGGATGTATCGGCTCGAGGCCTGTCGAAGAGAGGGATTCTCAAGCTCAGTGATTGCGGTCGCGGCGTATTGCATGCCGCATCGGCGAAGGAAAGGCTTGCCGGCATCTTTCCAACAATCCGTCTCGTCGGCCGCGTGACGAAAGCGTCCCAGTTCGTTTCCCAGATTTCGGTCGATGCTTCCGGCGTAAAACACCCGGTCACCGGAAGAGAACAGCGCACTCGTCCCCGGCCCTCACCACTGTTCCGGCCGCGTCGAAACCAAGCACGCGAAAACCATCGTCGGCACACGTCCGGTAGCCGGTGACGCATTCGCACTGAAAGCTGCGTCCACGGGATTAACCAGAAACATGCAACTTCCACCAAGAGATCGTGTGAGACCCAGCTCCCAGGTAATGGAAGATCCACAAGAAATAAAGGGATTTTGCACTCTGACGGGTAACTCTCCCGGTATCCGATCGCCGACGTCGCCACTTTTTCCCACCTATATCGTGCCGGCCATTCTGGCCCAGGTCACTAACTCGCAGCCATCCATGGCCCAATTGTTTGACATCGCCCATCGTTGCATCAGGGCTACAGGACTCTTCCATTCGAAAGTGTCAATCATTTCAGACACCATGACTTCATGGAATCTCGGTCACTGGAGACGCACCTGACGGCGCTCGCTCCGGGCGACGAGCCCCATTCGGTCAACGGGCCTAACTTGCGCAACTGTGGTCCACACAAAGGCCGCGATTCACACGTCTGAGCAAACGACGTCTATCTCAGCAAGTAGTATTCCGTCTCGAGACGTGCTCAACCTGTTGGCGAACAAATGGAGTGCTCTCGCACTGGCGCTGGAGGAAGAGCCCACGGCGATTCGCGAGCAGCTCTGCCAAACGCCTTACCGTTGCGTGAGCCCAAAGGTTCTCTCGCATCGCACTCAAACGCCTTTCCTGAATCACGGCCTTCTCACAGACCGACTCTATCACAGAACTCCCACCCCGCGTCGAGCACGAACTGGAGCGGGCTCGGCCACATCGCCGCGGTTCCCTCAAGCATCTGAGTGCAATGGGTGGAGCAGAACGACAGAATCCAATGCTCCTAGCTGAAACCTCAAGGGTGAGTCCACTCCCTGCGAGGCATCGCCTGGGCCACGCCTGCGATTCAGCAGGTCAGGCAAATTCCTGGGCCCCGAGTTTTGCCCCGCCCCTGCGGGTTAACGAGTATGGATACCACGAATAACTACGGCGGATATCACGGCTGGTGCCGCGGACGCTCCGCCAAAGCCACGCGAAGCTGCCGTCGCGTAAGGATCGCGGCCCCACGGAGGAAGCCACGGACTCGCGCCCAGTACTCGTGCTGGCACCAGCTGTGAGAGCCAATGCGGTTCCTTGCAACCGCGGATTGAGGTGTGGCGGCGAGTCATGAACGCGGGTTGCGCCCGGTAACGCCGATACTCCACAGCATCGACCGAGCACAGTCACGGCCGCGGGTCCCGGGCGAAAAGACGACCATCGTCACGCCAATGGCAGCCGCACCTCCCGCCACCGCCATGTGAAGGCGGCGTGCCATCGCGCGAGCAGACGCCCACCATGATTGCACTAAAGATTCCTGCCGCCCCCGCGGCGAGCGTCACCAGGACATTTCTGCCGCTCCGCGCAGCCGTAGCGGCTTTCTTGTAGAACGCCCCGATGGACGTGTACATCACGGCATCCGGTGTCCACAAAGCCGGTACTGAGCAACACCAAAAGCAGCCCACGATGGGTCAACGCCATCTTTGAGTATTCCTGCGACGGCGGCTGACGCCCGGCCAGTACCGCCGTGCGAACCGTTGCCCGCCGGGGATTCGCCAGCCGTCGCAGAGGCATCGGCCTTTCTCGCTCTTCGACGCCGGAAAATACACGGGCAGCGGAAGCACGGCGAAGAAACGGGAATGGATGAGGAAAGACGTCCACTGCCAGCCGACGGCCGAGGCGAGCAGCGAGCCGAGCGGAACTCCGATGACGGTGGCCGACAGCAGCATGCCGGTGACAATCCCGACATTCGCCCCGCGCCTGTGCGGCGTCGAACGGCTGACAACCTCGCCGAAAACCACCACATGACCATTCCCGCGCCAAGCCCGGCAAAGCACGAAAAGCAAGACCCATCGCAAGATTCGATGCGACGAAGGTCAAGGCCGTGCCCGCCGAGAAAACGAGCAATCCCGCCATTGCCACCGGGCGGCGGCCCCTGTAATCCGCCATCGCTCCGAAGAAGGGGCTGGTGAATGCGTACGCCAGCGCGTAGGCCGCAACGAGGAGGGCCGAAAGCGACGCAGAGGCTTTCCAGCTGGCGAGGATTTCAGGCGCTATCGGCGCCACGATCATGGAGTCGCAGCCGACGGGAAGGCGATCACCCGCCCAGAATTACGGCGACGGGGCATGCCCAATCTCGCTCATCTCACATCTCCTTAGTTTTATTGTTTCATGTTCGACAGATATATAGAACCTAAGGTAATGCAATACTAGAGGTATGGCAAGCAGTATTCATCCAACCTCGCGGACATCACTTAACCGCAGTGCTTGCAGCGCTTTCGGACCCGCTGCGGCTAGGTGTAGGTACGTCTGCTCGCCGACGGATCCGAAGGCAATGGGGCGAGTTCGACGCACCCGTCTCAAATCGACGCTCAGCCATCACATGAAGGTGCTGCGCACCGCGGAATCCACAGCTACGCGGGCCGGAGGAACCAGGTGCTATGTCCATCTGCGGCGCGAAAGAAGCTCGATGAGATTCCCCAGGCTTCTCAGTTCGATCCTCGACGCGCAAGACCAAGGACGACGCCGGTCAAACTCAAGTAACGTCGCCAAGCAGTGTGCAGCCGACGCGGGCGGGCACCACGGACGTCGGCGTCGCCGGCTCGCAGCCGGCCTGCCGCCACGACGAACCAAACCCCGTCCGCAAGTTCCGGCCGACACGCCCGGCCGCGGCGACTGGCCAACGCCCGGCCCCACGAAGCCGCAACACTCCGAGCGCTGCCAACGAGCCAGTATCCGGCCGCCGGGCGGCATCACAGGCAGTCTCTACAGCAAGAGCGCGTCCTCTACGACAAGAGGGCTGATGCGCTCGCGCACATGCTTGCCCGTCTCTATTTCATCGACCAGGCCGATCGCGTAGTCCGCGTAGCTCATAGCGCTCTTTTCCTCGCGAGTTCAGTGTGAATTTCTCCCCGCCAGAATGTGGGATCCTGTTCGCTCGCCTATTCGGGAAAATCGAGGGCAGGCTAACGTGGGTCCACGCAAGCGTCCCCGCGCTGCGCAGATAGTCGAAGCCCCTCCGACATCGCAGTAGCCGCAGCGCTTGAACTGCTCAGGCATCTGAGGGCTCACCAGTACGCGGGACGATGTGACTGCCGTCGACAATACAAACTTCCGGCACTGCCCACACGAGCAAGCGCGTTGCACTTCCTGCGAGATCGAAGCGAGATGTCGGATGGCGCTTATGCGCGAAGATCCTCAGGTTTCCAGGCTCGAACGTGTCGACGACGGCATCGAAGCCGGCCAGGTCGGCGGCGGTGAGATCGAGACGTCGCGCTTTTGCCGTTCGCTCGGCGGGAGTCTTAACGTCGCGACGGACGATTGCCGTGACGTCGTGCCCGCGGGTGGCGGCTTCACGCGCGATGAGGCTCCTGATTTTCCGTTCGCTCCGATGACGGCGATCTTCAGCGGCTCGCGAGCCTTCCTGGCCTCGGGCGTTTCAGTTCCGTCTGTTTTCGCGACGCTCCTTTGAATGGACTTGCTGAATCATGAGATCAGGCTCAAAAGTCTGCGTATCGATATGGAAGAAGGCACTTTAAAGTGCTGTAGGAACCCACAGGTGACTGTGCGGAATACTAGAGCGAGCCGGGGTCAAAAACGCACGGGAATCACGGCAGCCGTCCAGCTCGGCAGACATCGAAGGCCCTGCGACCAGCGAGAACTCAACAACCGTTGGAAGCCCGGTCAGACAAGCCAGACCCCACAACGAAAAGGCGCCCAAACCCTGCGGCACACCGCATGCCGCGCGCACTGTCTCCCCCATGCCGCGCACACGCTCCCGGCCCAACCCCTCGTGAGGCTCCCTCCCTCAAGAAGCCTCAACCGCGGACGGCCTCCAGACCGCCCTGTAGAGTCGCGCTCACTTCATCTCCAGCCGATGGCGCATCATCTCAGGGACCTGCTCAAGGGCGCATGCAGATTCAGCGAATTGCAGCGTTCGGTACGCGGAATCTCGCAGAAGATGCTCACATCAAATCTGCGCGCAATGGCCGATTGCGGACTGGTTACCGCGAACCGTCACGCGAGGTCCCGCCCAGGGTCGAATACGCCCTCACGGAGTTGGCATGAGCTCTCCCCGTCTTCACCCGCCCTGCTGGAATCTTGGGAAGCGAAGCGTACAAAGGAGGGCTGCGTCGCAGGCGTGCGGCGCCACCGAGGAAAGTAACGAGGGAAAGAGTAGAGGTGCCACAAAGACACACAAAGAGTCCGGGCCAGACAACATGAAATCAGGATCGAGCCACGCATCTCGACCGACGGCGAATCAGGCCCAGCCATTCCTCCGCGCCCTTGGGATTGAGTGCGTCGGGCGGGTCGAACACACATTCAACCCCAACCTCCAACGGGCCAGACGGTCGTTTCCGTCATGGGTGAGATGAGGCGCGCTTTCGACGGCAGCTATGCACAGTACGCGCCCCTATCCAACGAGCATATCCACCGGCCTCCTCGTCCTTGCCCTGGGAGCAACTGCCCGCCGTCCCAAGACCTACGACACCGCTTTCGGTTCGTTGGAAAAAGCTTCGCCTTGAGGACGGCGACGACGTACTGGTGCGCGGGGCGACGTCAGGAGTCGGCGTCGTGTTCTTGGAACTTCGTGAAGGCCCCTCTATCCTCATGTGCCGCCCAAAAGGCGGACCCGCAAAGCCCACATCGAGATCAAAGCATGCTGACAAGCAGAAAGAACGTGAGTACAGCCCCAGAACGGAAATGATAATGGCGGCAATCCCATAGACTCTGCTCTTAGTATTTGCCGGCCTCCGGCTCGGACCGCGGCCAGGATTCCAATGACGAAACCCGCAAAAACCAACCGCCGCGAAAACAAAGACGAGAACTCGCCCTACGCGTACAAGGGGCCATCTGAGCTTAACAATGGGTAGCGCCGTAGCTATCAACGTGCTCCGCCATACCGGATTCATGATGAACAGGGGACAAAGGGCTGGCCACGATAGCGGGAATCGCCAACGCTAGGGCAACGTAACCCCAAGTGGCAGCCGAGTCGATTTTTACCGGTGGCGCCTGCGGAGGGACGCGAGGCGTTTGGGACATCGGCGCCTGTGCGCCTGGAACCTCGCCCGGCTGCTGCAGGGACTGTGGATTCTGTTCGACATTGGACATTATTTACCTCTTTCGTAATAAGCACTGTTTTAAACATAGGTATCATTTTTGCATACTGTAACTTAATAAATCGCATATAAATCAGGCGAAAAACCGATACAACATTCAACATTACAGCTTAACCACAATCACCGTCAAAACAAGGAGAGAATCGACGACGTACACGCCGAGGAAGTGAAAGCTAGGTCTATACAGCAAGAAGATAGCTACAGCCGGTCCAAATTGGAAGATAGCTACAGCTTGAGTATCGCCGCCAAGATGAAGGGCGAACACCAGAACATTACAATCGCCAGAATCCCCAAGTTCCTATCCTTGACGTTGCGCACTGGGGGAATGCAAACAATGCGAGAATCCCCAGGACGAAGCCCGCTAGCGCCATTAGCCCCGCGATCAACAGCACAATTCCGGCGACTATGAATTGAATGACCAGTTTGGAACTTGGCGGTGAGGGCTTCTCGATGATTCCGCCTTTTTCGATAACTTCCCTGATGGAATCCTTGAGTAAATAGACGCCATGACACTCATGAAAAAGCGGCAACAACCAAGCAAATTCCAATCGTACCGTACAATTTTTGGCGCCTCTTCGGCCCCTGTCCCAACCAAGCGCTCCCAACCTTCATCCCCTGAAATTACCCTCACCGGAAAATCGATTTGGCATACAGGTGCCCGCATACCCCGAAGGATTTGCGTTATAGCCGGAAGGGCTTCCGCTGTAACCAGGAGGATTTGCGTTATAGCCAGAGAGGTCGTAGTAACCAGAAGGATTTCCGCCGTAATGCGCACCGTTGTCGTGCATATTCTCTCCTCCACGCCTGCAATCGCGTTTCGTGTGTTTGCTTGAACGTGCTCTATCCGGTGCGGGCTACCGGACTACCCATACTCTATCGGCATGGATCCAACCTGAAAAAGGAAGGAGAGGAGATTACACGGTGGTCGAATGCCGCAGCGACATTAATTTTCCATAAGGTGGGACGGCATTGCGGCGCATGAAATCCATACGTACGATGATTGAGATCCATCCGATCGGAACGAGCGGCATCGGGCAAACCGAAGTCACGGAAACGAGAGGTATCAGATGGAACTGAGATCTGAGTACATGTTGCTGTGCGCGCCGTATCGTTTTAAGCAGCACCACCTGACGAAGCTTCCACCTCGTGTGATCGCCAAGGACTTGCTTTCCCTGACGATCCCTTCTGTTGCGACGCAAGGAATCGACCCCGTTCTGCACGAGCTGACGAGAGCAGATGCCCGTGGACGGCTTCGATGTGACGGACACTAAGTCGGCATTGCGAACAATCGAGGAACTCCACAGCCGTTTTCCGGCGCAAACTCCAGGGTTGGGCCGACTTTTTCCACCCGCCCGAAGAAGTACTTTCGGGATTCGACGCCGCTGGGCGACAAACGGATCCTGAGCATCTGAGGCCTTTCCTCATGGAACGCCCCGCCATGGTTCAAGGCAGTCGCCGACAACCGCGGACCACAAGGTGTGAACGACGCATCGCTAGATCCTTTGTTTCGTTTCCGCCGCCTACAGCGCGGGTCTCCCTCGAAAGGCGAGACCGCCTGGAAAATCGTAGAGCGCTGCGGCAGACGAGCCGCCGCTTCGTACCACCGGATGGGAGCAGTACCTCGCTTCCTGCGCATTGGGTAGCATTGCTTTTCAGAAGGCTCTGAGCACAGACCCCGAGCAACCGCTTGCCGACGTCAAACTCATCAGTGCCATACATGGATTGTCTATCTCAGCAGCCCCGATTTTCGAAGCGGCAACCTTCTGGCCTCCTCCGGATCTGAGTTGGCTCGCCGACAACCTCGAGCCGCTGCTTCCGAAGGAACAAGTCGCAGAACAGAAAATGTACGTGAACGCCTCACATCCGGCGGCTTCGAGCCCCTCGCAGACTCCGCCCTTTGACGACCTTTCAGACCGGGCTCAGCAGGTCCTTTCCGATAACTCGGTGGGTGAATTGGAGTACGACTTATGCTGCAGCGTTTCGCACAACATCTGGGCGGAACCTGCCCGGCTGAACAGCCTGGGCTTCCTCCTGCTCGACTCCCCGGCCAGATCCATCTTCCCAATGCCCGCAGCACTACGGACGGCCAGAGCAGCTTCGAGGTCAGCGAAGAGTTCTGGCAGGCTTACAATCGCGCTCAATCACCGGATATCGACGGCGTGCCTTTCGCATGGATCAGTCGGCCGGGCTCTGCCTCCTTCCTCCTGACGTCGTCATGCGTGTATCGATACCCGACGCAGCCGTTCAGCCCGTGCCGTTTTCAAGCTCAAACCAACACGAATCAGATTTAAGCTCATCCGCTGCAAAAGTCCGATCGGACCAAACCGCAGTCGAGTCCGCCCGCTTCAGAAATCCGATCGGGCCCAATCTCGAGTCCGTCCGCCCCTGCAGAATCCGATCGAACTGAGTCGATCGCGCCGCAACCGATACCCTGGGACCAGATCGAATTCCGGTGCCGGAGCACCCAGTTGAACGACATCGCCATCTTGATCAACGGCGAGAAAGTTTGCGAGATCGCGGTTGATTACGAGGCACTTGGCCTTCCGCGTTCCTATCACGAGAAGAATAAGGAAATCGTAGGCGCGGTTCTCGGCCGCACATCGCGCGGCTCGAAAACATTTCTAAACGAGCTCTCATGGCAGGTCATGGATTGGCAGCTGCGCGAGGAATAAAAGCACTGCAAACCAGGGAACCGAAGAATTTCAAGCGGCTTGCCAAAGCCAGACCCAGAGTCATCTGTCGAACCAGCTCGGCAGGCCCACCACGTAGCTTTCGATCGGGCCTCCCCGAAATTGCTGGCAAAAATGATCCTGCTGAGGTCACGTGAAGCACTTGCCTGAGGTTCAAGGGAAGTAATCCTCGCCGTTCGCATTGGACGGGTTCAGAACGAATGTGAGCCACGTTGAGCACACGACCGTTGAGGCTAAAGCTCGACCAGCCAGATCTTTTCTGTATTCCGCCCGTTCCTCCGTGGCGGGAACGCGCAGGTTGTGGTCCTTGTACTCCCCATACGTGGATATGACGGCCCATCCGGCTTGTCGAACGCCTGCCCGCTCACGTGCAATGCATAGCTTTCGCCACGTGCCGGATATGAACCTCGCAAAGGGACGCGTTCGTGTGAATCGAGGATCGACAGCCGCGAGCTGCTCATTGCTGTAGTCAGCGAATGCGTAATAGTCCTGCTTACGCGGGCCGCAGGCGAGGTCAGAATGCTCCGACGTCGTCGAAAGCTCGAAGGAATCCTTGAGATTTCGAGTATAAGCGCAGTTCCTCCCGCCCCGGAGGGCCATGAGACAACGACGTGCCGCCCGCTGGGCGACGTGCTGACATGATCGGGGAAAGCGCCGGGAACAGGGAAAATTCTTGGCATCGAGGTACCGACCACCCTCTTGTCCACGATGTCCGAGAACGACCACGCCATAGATGCTCTTCGTTTGCCTCGCCTCGTCGTAACGTGCGGCTAGGAGTGCGATGTACCGGCCATCGGCGCTGGTCGTACCCTCGCGCTTTCGCGGAGAACGAGGTCGCCTGCGGCCACGGGTTTTGCCCGAAAAGTCAAACATGACTTCGCCTTTGTCCGCGCTCACATCGTAGGGTCCACCACGTGGTTCCCCCGTCACGCACGGTGAAGTGAAGAAGTTTCGGATCGCTCGGGTGCCATATCGGCTCGCAGTCGCCTTTGAGCTCACTGAGCTTTTTGATCTGCTTGAAGGTCGCGGCGTCATAGAGATACCAGTGCCCCTGACCGTCCTGGGCGAGTGAAACGCGTATTGTCGGCGTTGAATGCCTGCCTGCGCGAGTATTCGTGGCGCATTCGCTCGCCCCTCGCCCCTTGCTGGCGTCAGTCGCACGATAGATGCGAGTGCCGTACGCAGGGTCCGTGACAGCCGAATTTTTCAGATCATGCGCCACAGCCGGTTTCTCCAGTGGCGTGACGGGATCGGCCGACAGAGGCTTCAAGGAGAAATCACGCGGATAAAGAGAGTCGAACGGGTTCGAGGGCGCCGATTCTTTAGGGCTGGCAGCTGCGCTCTCGAAAAGCGTCCGATACGGCCGGAGACGTCCGGTTCACCGACGGGCTCGCTGACTTTTCAGGATCACCAGCGCCCAGAGGTGCGTGAGTCTCGCCTTTAGCCGAGCCTGGCCCGGAAGTTGCCTGCGGCGGGTTGATCCCGCAGAAGAATCGCCCGTATCGGACGTGCGGCACCCGCCAGAGCGAGAACCGCCGCAGCGCATAAGGCACCGACGCGCGCGGATGAGGGGGACCAAAAGCTCATGGCTCAACGCTACTTTCCCGTCAAGAATTGGGGCAAGACGGAGATAATACGAAATTCAATAATGATATTCATTACGTTTGACCGTTCACCGATCGCTCTCGGCCGCAAGGGCACAAGCCCGTCGGCCCGTCTACCTGGACACAACCGGGTGAGCGCGTCCATTGCCATCAACGCGCGGGTATTCACTCGCGCGGACGCATACATCCTGCGGAAAGCCCAAAGATCGGCGAGCGACGGGCTTTTCACTGCGCGAGACGCGGCAGGGATGCCGGGGCTATCGCGCCCATCCACGTGGCGATGCCTTTCACTCGCGCGGACGCGGCAGGATGACCGAACGCATGAGGTTGTTTCCCCTTCTTTCCCGTGCCAACGAATTTAGCGAGCAGAGGGCGCGCCCACGGCCGCTGGACAAGCGAGATAGCAAAAGACCGGGTCGTCTTACCGACCTTGCCGGCGGGCGTGAAAAATGCCCTATTGCGCGAGCCAACCTTCTGGTAGTGCTGATGAACGGGCGGGACTTCGCTTCCCACTCATCAAGGGCGCCCTTCACGTCATCTCCACGCTGAGCGATGATCGCTGTCAACAGATTGGAGCTGGCGAGCGCCGTCGAAGCACCCATACGCGAATAGAGGGTCAAGCACCAGCCCGCATCGCCGATGAGGACCACACGGCCGTCATGCCACCTGTCCATACGAACCTGAACCGCCTCATCGAAGAGGCTGTCCTCGGCACGCTCAAGCTGCTCGATCGCGGCCTTCACAGTGGGGTTGAGCCGGGGGCCGAAAATCTCACGTATGCGAGCGGCGGGCGAGCTGCAAGCGAACTCCGGCTCGACGTCGTCCGTCTTAGTAGCTGAACATGACCGTGGCCGGACGATCCTCGAAGGGGAAAACCCACAGGGACTTGCCTGGCTCGGCAAAGGTCGCGCCCTGCCCGCGCTCCAAACCGGGAAGGTCATCGGGGAATTTGAGAGGCAACGATCATATATCCAAGGTGGTGGATATATTCTTCGTCAGGACCGAAAACCAGTTTGCGAACGGTGGAATGTACGCCGTCAGCCCACGAGCAAGTCATGGCGCTCGTGGCTTTCCAGTTCCGGCAGACGTGTCCTTCAACCAGACGTCTACGCCGGCGTCGTCCTGGTCAATGCGGACCGGCACGGTCAGTATCTCACTTCGACATCGGGATCGAGCGCCTCGTAGGCGGCATTTTTCGATGTCACCGCGCGGCATGAGCCACGGAGAACCAGGAAGGTCGCCGAAACCGAGGCCCGTCGCTTCTCACCGTTCTTGTCGATGGCATAGTTGTCGGAAATCTTCGGCGCTCTGTTGCGCATGCCGTCGAACTAACTGCTTTGGCAGCCATCTTTCCGACGGCGAACAAGCCGACGAAATAACCTCCGCGGCGTCGTTCCGGTGCGCTCCACGACCGTCACGTTCCAGCCGCATTCATGCAGGCTCCCCTTCGCCATAGCCATGCCGGCAATCCCAAGGCCGACGATCAATGCACGTTTCGAGTTGGTGTGTCCGTCCATGAATCGACCATAGAGCATTTCTCGTTCACCAGTGAGGACATCCACGATGTACGGTCGCACGCTCGAACATGGACAATGCTCGCAAATTCACATTCGATGGACTCGCACAGTACAGACCAGTTAAAGTTCCAAATAGACATTTCACGAATGACACCGAAGCCACACGTCGAGTAGCGATGCGCGCACATCGCCGCCGCATCGGAACACCCTCGGAAATTGCCGACGATAAGGACGATAGTTTTGACGAGCGAGCGCAAGAAGACACGTTGACGAACGAAGCTCAAAGCGTCCGAGACAAGACGAACCTCGACGGAGGCATTGCCCTTGACGGAGACATCGCCCGGTTCCCCGACGCAATCAACGCTGCAAGGCAGCCAATTACTCGATGGCGTTACCTCAGACGGACACTCGGTGGGCGCGGACGGACGACTCGTGGCAGCCGAACCTTCGGCGAGCGCCGGCCACGGCAAAAATCCGAGCAAAGGCAAGGGTTCGCGGCTCGTTTTCTAGTGCGCACAATGCAAATCTACGCGATTTGGCAATTGGTCGCGTTGGTGCTGCAGTTCTTCGCCCCGAATTTCGTCGAGAGGGTCTCTCGCATACTCAATCTGACGAACATTCCCGCCTACCCCACTCTCCTGTCTTACTCCTCCTCACTTTCATCTCTTTGGGGCTTTTGCAGCGCCAACGCGCGGCATTGTGGCTGTCCACGGCGCTGTGGCGGGTTTCCGTGCTGGTGCTCATGACCGTCGCAGCTATCAACTTCATCATGAAGCCGGAGGTCGGGGAGTACTACGAGTCTCAACGCTGGTACTTCCTATTGGCCGTTGTCGTCGCGCTGTTCGCCATAGTGATGGCGATCTGGATGCGCAGCGCCTTCCCCGCGCGGGTCGCTCCGGGAGCGTTGCGCAGAGCATGCCTTGTCGTGGTCCCTAGGCCTGGCCGCCTCCGCAGGATTCGCCTTTTCCGTACTAGAAGTGGCGGGTTTCGGCCGGCTCCCCTTCCGCCAATCTGTCAATTGGAGCATTTCGGTAGCACTGGGCCTGCCGCCCGACCAACGCCCCTTCCACTCAACCATCGAAGGGCCCTATTGGGTCGAAACCGCCTCGGGCCTCATATCCGTCGCCTCGCTTCTGCTTGCCTTCATCGTCTTCCTACGTGCAGCGCCGCAGAACGCGCAAAGGACTACGACGACGAACTGGCGGTGGGCGGCTGCTCCTCACCGCCGGGTCGAGGCGATTCGCTCGGATATTTCGCCACGCGCGACGATCGGCAGACAATCTTTTTCCGCAGACGGCAAAGCCGCACTCTCCTTCGGGTCATTTTTCGGCGTATGCCTGGCCGCAGGAGAGTCCCATTGGCGACAGGCAGTCATGGCCCAATGCCATCGAGTGGCTGGAACACGCGCGCTCCTACGGGTGGGTGCCCGCGTCATCTCGGCCAGCGAAGAAGGCGCGCGAGCCTATCGTTCGGGGTTTGCGGGCGATCGTACTCGGCGATGAAGCGGTGATCGACGTCGCTTCTTTCAGGGTTGGCGAGCTGGTGCGAGCGGTCCGCAAGGCGATCGCCGGCCCGACGAACGCCGGATACTGGGTGCAAGTGCGGCGGCAAGCGGACATTCCCGCCGAGGGCTGGCCGAGCTCGCCGGAACCGCCGACCTGTGGCGGCGCGGCGGCCCTGAACGGGGTTTTTCCGTGGCCTCTGGCCGCATCGGGGATGCGCGCGACGGACGCACCCTGATCGTCACCGCCCACTGGAATCCGGGCAAGTCTGCGGCCTGCTCTCCTTTTGTCCCTTTGGGGGCGCCGGGACGCATCTCTGGATCTTATGCGTCGGTCTCCGCAGGGCGATGTCCGGCGTGACCGAGCTGATGATCACCCAGCTGATGGCGAATGCCGATAGATTCGGCATCACCAGAGATCTCCCTCAACTTCGCCATGTTCGCGAGGTCTTTCGCCAGAGGAGGCGCATCGGCGCCCTCGCCCCTGGAGAAGCTCAACCGCAAAGTGCTGGTCTTTGCCTCGCGCTGCGTGGCACCTTCACTCGCTCTACCAATCGAACGAAAAATACCTGCCCCAGTGGCGCCCACGCCTGCTCTGCTACGACAGCACGGCTCCAGCTCACCCAGGTGCTCATCGCCGTCGGCCAAGCCGAAGGCTTCGTTCCCCGAGCTTCCTCAGACTTTCCGGCGTCACTCGCGTGCCCCGCAGCTGGACCTTCCCGAAACTGCGGCGAAACTGGCCGAGGCCGTGCGGCGGCAAGAAGAAGAACTCTTCACTCCCGTGGTCAGCGAAAGGCGGCTGTCCGAGCAGCAGCAGATTCGCAGGGTTAAGTTGAAACGGCTCATCGATGCGGGAATTGATCCCTACCCGGTTGACGTGCCCCGCACGCCTGACATGGCGGATGTGAAGGAGAATTCGGGCACGGTTTCAGTGGTCGGACGGGTGGTTCGGGTGCGCGATCACGGCGGCGTTCTCTTTGCCGATCTGAGGAAGGCGGGGCCGAACGCCAGATCTGTTCACCGCGGACCGGCGCGACGCCGCGCTCGATCTGTGGCGTAAAACCGTGGATCCGGGCGACGTCGTCAGCATCACGGGCACAACATGCCTCAGCCGTTCCGGCGAGCTGAGCATTCATGTCGGATCGTGGAAGATGGCGGCCAAATGCCTGACTCCACCCCCGGATAAGCATCGCGGGCTGCGCGACGCCGAGGCTCGGGTGCGTCAACGTCACATGGACCTAGCTTTGAGTCGGATGCCCGCCGGCGGCTTCTCGCTCGCAGCGCCGCCGTCAGGGCCATCCGTGGAAGGCTCGCCGAACACGGCTTCGTTGAGGTTGAAACGCCGATGCTCAATCGGATACACGGCGGGGCCAACGCTCGGCCGTTTTCAACGCACATCAACGCTTACGACCTCGATCTCACCTTGAGAATCGCCCCGGAGCTCTACCTCAAGCGCTTGTGCGTCGGCGGATTCGAGAGGTCTTCGAGATCGGGAAGAATTTCCCGCAACGAGGGGCGCCGATTCCACTCCACAACCCCGAGTTCACATCGTTGGAAGCCTACGCCGCACGGCGATTACACAACGATGCGAGCTCACCGAGGATCTTTTTGCGCACCGCCGCGTGGGCAGTTCACGGGCGGGCGATCGCACCGACGTGCCCAACGGGCTCCATAAGCCTGGATGGCGACTGGCCCGTCGTTTCTGTGCACGAAGCGGTTTCTCGCGCCGTCGGCGCCGACGTCACTCGGATACTCCGCTGGACGAGCTGCAGCTGCTGTGCCGCACGCACGGAATCCACTACGGAGCTTCAATGGGGGCGGGCGACCTCGTCACCGGAGTGTACGAGGGAGCTGGTCGAGGGCAACACCGGTGCGCCGACCTTCTACACGGATTTCCCGGTCGAAACCTCGCCGTTGACGCGGCGGCATCGAAAAGATCCACGCCTGGCCGAACGCTGGGACCTTGTCGCCTTCGGCGTAGATTGGGCACCGCCTGCCACCGAGCTGACCGATCCCATCGACCAGCGTCAGCAGCTGATCGAGCAATCGTTGCGGGCGGCCGCTGGCGATCGAAACCATGGAAGTCGACGAGGGTTCCTCTCAGCCCTTGAATTCGGCATGCCGCCGACCGGTGGCCTAGGTCTGGGCATTGATCGGATCGCCATGTCTCCTTCTGGGCGCCTCAATCCGCGGACGCCTTCCCTTCGTGCGCCCCGATACGCGCGGCGTGAGGTAAAGCAAGCGGCGGGCGTGGGCGGCATCGGCGTGAGGGTGGGCAAGCGGCATCGACTCAAACCGTCAGCCGTCGGCTCAAAGCCTTCAACTGTTGAGGGAGGGGCGTTTCGGCGTTGGGCTCCGTCTTTTCGACGTGGCGAAAGACGAGGTCCGGCCTGGACAGCGGGAAGAGATGATCCTGACCGGCCAGCATGATTGTCCGCGCATGAAGCTTACGTCCAAGATCCCACTGGCTGCGCAGAAACCCGCGCTGCCCCCTTTGCCCGCGGCAACGAGCAGCAAAGGGGCGGATTCGCGGCGCGGTGCAGCGCCCCCGTCAAGCATGCGCGCTACCCGCGCTGCGTGCTCCCAACTTTCGGATAACTGCCCGGCCAGGAACCTGCAACTTTCGCGCGTGCCGTACCGCGCATGGGCTTCCGTCGCACGGAAGATCATCGGGTGCGCCCGTGCTCCGACGAATCGTCCACCGGCGCGATCGTCTCGGCCGCAGGCCACGCGCGCACGACCGTAGCGCCAGCCAAAGCCGTCCGCCACCCTCCGGAATTCTGCCTTTCATCCACGAGCGCGAAGGGGGCGTCGTCGGGGAGCTGTGGGATCGAGAAGAACCAAGCGTCTAACCTGAGCGGGGTATCGAGCACCCACTCCAATCGCGCGCAAGTCCCCGAGCGAGTGCCCCATCAGATCGACGCTCGGCGAATCCGCGGCACCCAGCTCAGCGCGAAGTGATCATCTGTATTAGCCGTCAGCGCAGACCTTCCAAGAATCAAGAACTCGCGTATCCGGCCCCAGAAGTTTCGCCAATTTCTGATAGTCACTAGGGGAAGCCCCCACCCCGGAAGAATCAGCCACGTCATTTTGCGTCACCTCGCTTGTTCTCCGTCACGGCCGAACCAGGGTCGACCTGCGGCGAATTTCTCGGTTTCACGACGATTCAATCACAGATAACTGGGGAGACTCCTCCACATTTTCTGGCTTTTATTTTGCAGCCCGACGCCCGGATAGCACCACTGGGCTCCGTCAAGGGGCATCATCACAGCTACGGGCCGCCCTCACCAGGGCTCGGGACTCCTGACGAGGAAGGCAACCGATCTTTGCCGGGCTGAACCCTCCATGCGTTCCGGGGCTCCTCGCGAGAGAAGAGGCCACCACTCAGGCCCCTGGCGAGAGAAGAGGCAACTCCAGGGCAAAGTGACCGTGGCAGACGAAACGCGTCACCGTGACGGGAGGCGAGTCAGGGATTGGGCTTGATGCTCTTGTCGCGGAGAACAATCGGGTGAACGCAATCAGGATTCCAGCCAGGGGCGATCTGCGCACGCTGTGCCAGACCCATCGGTCCGATCCCCAGAAGCTCCGTCACCGTGAGATAGCCGACAAGCACAAGCACGCTGACGGCAAGTGCTGGAATCGCGATGCGCACCCATCGTCCATACTCATCCCGCGAACGCAGAACGATCAATGCAAATGCGAAAGCGACAAGCACCGTCCCCACCCGACGATCGTGCTGCTGACATCGTGCATCCACTCATGCTGTCCCGCGGTTCCCGCTTCAATCTGCTGTTTGCATTCGGGAAGCGAAAGCGCGCAATCGAGCGGGGTCAACGTGCTGTCGACGATCGTGGCAAGCGCAAACAGCACAGGTCCGATCGACAAAATGCGTCGGCAGCAACGCGAGCGAGCACCAGCCGGGGTTCGGATCCTCCGGCTGGCTCCCGCCAGCTTCGCCCTTTTCATAAAGAGAGACGGTGGCCCACGCTGTGGCAATGCCGCTAGAGAAGATCAGTGAAACGGAAACGCCCAACTCTTTGGGAACTGGCGAGCCCAGGAGTTCGGAAAGGTACGAATGTTGGACGTCAAAGTGGCCCAACCGGCGATAGCCTCACCTATCACGCTTATGTATATAAGGGCACCAAAAACACATAAGAGCGGACGCTAAACGATTGCGGTTTTTAGGACCCGCTTGGCATCAGCCATCAAACAGTTTCCCGCCTCTCAATCAACACTCGGCCTCACGCCCAACCTCGTCACTTCCGCGTGACGGGCAGAACAAAACGAAATCTATCACAGACTCCCTCGTCAGAGCTCAATTTCTATCGCTCGGGCCCAACGTCAAGCGCATATCGTCTATCCATCACCGGGGACGCTTCCGGCATTGGAACGGAAAGCACGACGCCGCCGGCCAAGCGAGGACGCCGTCAATGAAGCCTGGATCGCCAATGGAACCTGGATTGCCAATGGAGGCGAGCCCGCTCAGCCGGCGGCGTCGATCACTTCCATCTTCAGCTGTCGCTTCGGGCCAACCGACGGCGGATGACAAGCAGACCGCCGAAGGTCACAAGAGCGAATGCTGTGAAAACGAGCGGCATCGATCTAGATCCCGTGTTCGCGAGACCCGGAGTGCGCGGATCGCGCTTGGCGTGGACGTGGCTTTCCCTTGCCGCTCTTTTTCCACCGACGCATCGGGTTTGGCGCCGTCAGCGGGCTTGTGCGCATTGCCATTGCTGGCTCCGCCCGGCTATCAGTGGTGACGCTGGGCCTGACTTCGCTTTCGGTGCGGTCGTCCGCGCCGCCGGATGGGCAGCAGCGGTTGGGCGCTGCGCCGGTCGAGCCCGCATCCAGCGCCGGGCGGCATCGCACCCAGTTTGGAGCTTTCACCGGGCTTAGCTGGATCGGTCTGGTTGCCGCCGTCAGCGGGCGTTGTGGCCGTACTCGGCTTCGCATTGGCGCCTGGTTTTGTGTCCGTACCCGCATGGCTGGGGCCACTCGTCTTCGCGCTGGAACTTGGCACGGCGGTCACGCTCGGTTTCGCCGTTCCGCTTGGAACTATGCTGGCACTCGGTTTGGTCGGATCGCCGGGTTTCACGCTCGCCTCGGTTTAGTCGGATCACTCGAGAGGCGAGACAGAGGCTTGACCGGGTTTTGCACCGGAAGGAGACAGGCTCGGCTGCAGGCGTCATCGCACGTCACCGTGACGTTGAGTCCTTGTTGGGCACGACCTCAGCGAAGTCAGTGGCCACCGTGACGGAAGCGTGACATTTTTGCCCGGGTTTGCTGCACATTGCCGTCGATCTTCCGCTTTGGCCCGTCGCACGGCCCGCCCGTCGGCCGTGACGACCGCTTTTTCGTTGTTCGCATTTGCGTTTCGATCGAGGCTGTTGTCCACACCTCGCGGTTGTGGGAAGCCGACCCGATAGTGACTTTGACGTTCTTCGTAATCGACGGGCCTTCAGAAGGAAAGCCCGCGAAGCTGATGTCAATCGGTCTGGCCGTCTTTGACCGGCTTGGAAGGAAGGGTCACCCAATGGAAGATTTTCGCGGCGCGTGGCGAGACCGGGATGCGACCCCAAGTGAGCGTTGAATTTGTCGCGATCGAGGTTGTCGGTAATGATGGGGGCGCCACCGGCTGTCAGAGCGTCAAAAGAATCTCCTCCCGCCAAGAGGAAGTAACCGACCCAATCGTGTACTTGCGTTTGCAGATCGAGCGCTTTACCGTTGACCGTCACTGACGTGATCCGCTCGCCGTATGGCTTGGCAGAGTCGTAGGTGTACTTTACGTTGCTCGACAGGGCCCAGTTTGAGCATCGGGCGCGGGAGTTCTGGGTGTTGAGGTCCGTCTTCCACTGTTGTTCCGAGCGCCTTTTTGAAGTCGGCGCCCGTAATCGTCACATACCCCAACTGGTTGGAGAAGGGTTGGACGGCGAAGGTCTGCCGGTAGGTGATGTCGCCATTGCCAAAGCGGGACTAGGGTCGGCACGCAGACCCCCGGCATTGATAGCACCGATATCGACGGGCTTTGCCTTCCTTTGTCATCACCGTCGCCTGAAGCGAGATCGGCAGCGGGTCACCGAGCGAGATTCGATGCCTCGAGTTCGAACCCGGATCGGGCGCCTCCCCGAAGACGAGAGAGACACCGCGTGAGAAGGCCGTCTCATAGCCCCTTAGCCACAACCTTGTCACCGGCCGCCCGGGATCTTGCACAGCTTTGTCGACAATCTGGCTGATCAGACTCCTTTTCGCCGCATTTGGCCACTTCGGCAGCGGGAATGAGCTGGCTTCGAGCGAACTACCTTCTTCGTCGCCTTATCGTATGTGATTTGCAGATTGCCGAGGTTATCCGTGTAGAACCCGGAGGCTACTAGCCGAGTTTGTTGCCTTGGGCGCCGTCGACCATCGAGAACTTGTAGGGAACATGAGTGTCGCCGCCCATGATGCCGTCGACGTATGAGCCCATCTTGGGGTAGTTGTTCTTCACGTCGTCGTCAAGCATGGCGATCACGACGTCGGCCTGGCCGGAGGCCTGTGAGATCCTTGGCCATCGTATTAATCTTCGGGAATCGGATCGTTAAACGTCAATCCGGCGGTGGTCCCGGGACTCAGCTTGTACGGCACATCGCCTGCAATCGCTCCAATGAAGGCGACTTTGACGCCGGATGCCGACGTCCAGATGACTTTGTCGCCCAGGTAGCGGCCCATGCCGTCAACATTGGCCCCGAGACTACGGAAAGTCCGACTTTCGCGTACCCGCCGGTTCCGTCAATGCGATGCTTGAAAACGTCGATTCCAAGATCAAGTTCGTGATTGCCGATCGTCGAACCGAGCGGTTTGAGCTCGTTGAGCGCGGCGATAGTCGGATTGTCCTGAAGAGACCCCGACGTGAATGGAGAGCCCCGATATTGTCGCCGAGCAGCGTGAAAGAGGCGTCCCCGCTGGCGGCGCGGGCTTTGTCCAGATAGCAGCCGACGGCGGAAATGCCCGATTCTGTGACCGTCCCTTTCTTACTCGACTTTTCGATATGACCATGAACATCCGTGAGGTTGTACAGGTCGAGGGTGACAGTTCTGCCAGTCCCGGATGACGCCCCTTCACTCGGGCTTGCCGCATCGGCACCAGTGGTCGGATCCGCGCCAGGGCTGGCTGCATCTGCGCCGGAATCGGGCGCTTCCGGCGCTGCGGGCGTTCGCTCCGCGTTTGCGCCGAAGATGGAGCTGTGCGCGCATTCGACGTATTCTCGTGATCCGAAGCCGATGAGCTATGCGTCGGCTGGCCGTCTGCAACAATGTTGCCATCACGCGGCGGTCCGGCCGTCTGAAGAAATGCGGGAATCAGAAGCGGCCCCAGGGCTGAGCCTTGCCTCGTCGGCAGTGAGCCGCAAGTCGGCGCAATCAAAGTGATAACGTTGCTACGCCGCCGAAGCGAGCGCAGCTTTGTCTTCGTCATCGAAGTCTCCTCGCGTGAATATGTTGTTTGAGTAACATTTGATCACACGGGAGGGCGCCTGTCGATTTACTACGAGAAGTTGTGGACAAAAGGCCTCCTCCGGAACCTGTGCACCACTGCCGGGCGAGGCGGAACTTCAGCGTCGCGTCGTCTTGAGCCTAACCGCTGCTCGTCTTCGAACCCCCAGGCTCAAAGCCAGCCATGCCGAGAATCCATCTACATCGTCGCCTATCTAAAAACCCGCAGGCTTCCAACCTGATGCGCGGCGCAATTCGGCAAGACTCGAATCGGCCGGGCGCGCCTCAACCAATGGGATAACCTTCGGCGGGGCCCTCCGTTGCCGGTATCCAGCCAGGGCAGGCGCGACGTAGTCGGCGAAGTTCTTGAGAATCCTGAAGTTGACGTCTACTCCAAGCGGGTTGGGAATCGTCAAAAAGCAGGGTGTCAGCCGCCTCGATCGCGGGATCGGCCAGGCTGTTCGACGAGCGTCGGGCTCGGCGGCGTACGTTCGGCCGAAGGTCGTTTTAGTTGCGCCTTCGAGGGTAGCCGACATGGTCCTCCCCTCGCTGCGGATGCCGAACGGCTGCCGGTCATCGTCGTTGACCAGCGGGAAGATCGTGCGGGGAGACTGAGACCTGGGCGTCCAGCCGTGGCCCGCCTCCTTCCATGCCGTGCGATACCTGGCGATCTGCTCCGCCTGAATCTCGCCGAAGGAGGCGCCGTCGGATTCTTGCACCAGGGTCGAACTCATGAGATTCACGCCGTCGCACGCAGCCTGCTCAGCCGTTTTGTGCGACCCAGAACCCTACCAGATACGCCGCTCCAGACCCGGAGACTGCGGAAAGACGGGCAGCGGAATTCCCGGTTTTGTACAGGGCGGGGTACTGTTCTTCCAGCGACGCCGATCGCGCCACTCCCGCGCCGCGGACGGCCGCCATGAACAGTTCGAACTTTTGCCGGGCCATGTCGGCGCCGTTGGCTTAGCCACCGCGATACCCGAAGGCCTCCCATCCGCGCTCAGCCGGTTCGGGCGAACCGCGCGAAACGCCGAGCGCCACGCGGCCCTCGGCGATAAGGTCAAGGCCGCCGCCTCTTCTGCGAGATAGAGGGATTTTCGTAGCGCAGGTCGATGACGCCCGTGCCCACTTCGATGTTCTTCGTCGACGCCGCAATCGCCGGAGAGGATCGGCATGGGCGAGGCCCTTGAGGGAGCGAAATGGTGGACGCGGAAATATGCGCCGTTGACGCCGATCTCGTCCGCGGCCCGCGCGAGCTCAATTTGCTGGCGGAGCGCCTCTCCGGCGAGACGGCCCACGTTTGCCGTTGAGCGAGTAGTGGCCAAAAGCAGGGAATCCAAAAAGACTTCATAGTTGAAGATTAAATCGCTGTGCCTCCATGTCGATCATGTAGTGGCTCACGACACCGCGCCGAGTCGGCGGCTCACAGCGATCGCTGCGCGGCGACAGCGACGGCCGCCGGCAGCGCCGCAGCCAATCGCAACGCTTTCGACAGCCGCCGGCAAGAAAGTGTGCAGGGCCGACGGGAGGGGGTGTGGAGCCAACGGCAGGAAACACAGGGCCGACGCGAAGGGCCGACGCAAAGAAAGAGGAGGCAAGACCCGACGCAAGCACCGAGAAGACTTTACCGGTTTTTGACTTAGAAGTCAAAAACCGTTAACCTCAATCCCATGAGCAGACCTCGAAAGTTTGGCGAGAATGACGTCGTCGAACGCGCGATGGAAGAGTTTTGGACAAACGGCTACGCCGCCACCTCCCCCGCGCGTTTGGCCGAGGCCACCGGCGTCGCCAAAGGAGCCTGTACAACGCGTTTTCGAGCAAACGGGCGCTCTTTGAGCGATGCCTCGACAAGTACCAGCAGCAGATCGCGAAACTTGCGGAAGGCCTGATGGATCATCCCGGAAACACCCGCGAGTGTCTGAGGGACGCGCTGCGGGCGGTCGTCGATTCGGATCTGGCTCAAGCGCGCCGCCGCGGATGCCTCATCGGCAACACCGCCGTCGAGCTAGCGGGCAATGACCCCGATTTGGCGCGAAAAATACGGAAGATGCAGGACGAATCGACCGCTTGGTTCGCCCGACGTATCGAACGTGGCCAGCGCGAGGGCGACGTCCGCCCGGACCTCGATGCCGCGGCTTTTGCCGAGCACCTGGCGACGACGCTTGCCGGCCTTCGCGTCATGGCCGTCACGCACGAAGCCGCCACGCTCTACAGGGTGATCGACATGGCCCTGGCGGCGCTTCAAACGAGTTGATCGCCACACACAAAGTGATCGCCCCACAAGGTTGATCGCCACATATGTCAGTAGCTGAGCACACATGTCAGTAGCTGAGGAACAAAGGAGAAATATGAATCTCAACCTCGAAGGCAAAACCGCTCTCGTCACGGGGAGCCAGCCGCGGGATAGGCCTCGCCGTCGTCCGCAAACTCGCGGAAGAGGGGAGCTCGAGTGGTGGGCGTGGCCCGCACGATCACCCCGGAGCTCAAAGACGCGAGCGCACCTCGCCATTTCAGCCGATTTATCGACGCCGGGCGGCACCGAAGCGGCGGTCAAAGCGGCGCTGGCAGAGCTCGGAGGAATCGATATCCTCGTCACACAACGTCGGCGCGGGCGACCCCGATGTCATGGCTCGGCGGCTTCCTCGACATCGACGACGCCCAGTGGCGACCCTATTTAATCTGAACTTCTTCAGCGCAGTGTGGATGAGCCGCGCAGCCCTTCCGAGCCTCCTCGAACGCCGCGGCGCGATCGTCAACACTGGATCTATCAACGCCCCTCGTGCCCGCGCAAGGGCCGGTCGGCTACAGCGAGGCCAAGGCCGCGCTCGTGGCTCAGCAAGCGTTTGAGCGAAGAGTTCGGGCCGCAAGGGGTGCGCGTGAATACGGTCTCTCCGGGCGGGTCGGCACCGGGCTGTGGCGCGACCCGGACGGTTTCGGTTCGCGCGTGGCAGCCTCGATGGGCATGTCCCACAGCGACCTTCTCTCGGCGATGCCCACCGCATTCGGCGTCACTTCTGGGCGAATCGCCGAGCCTGAAGAGATCGCCGCGCTCATCGTATTCGTAGCTTCCGTCGGCCGCCGAGTACCTGGTGGGGGCAAACATCGTCATTGACGGCGGGACGGTCAAGACGGTCTGATTCGGCCGCATCACGGGGGCTCGCCCGGCGCGGGCGGCTCTGGTCAGATCACCCAGTTTCGTTAGGATCGCACGGTTTTGGCCGGAAAATGCGGTTTTGCCGGCCGGGCCGGGCGAACCCCATAAACGCACACGCAGCGCGCCCACGGTCTAGCGTTCAACGCGCCCGCTAGCGAATACGCCCGGCGCGCGGCGCTGCAACGTCGCCATTCAAGCGGCCGACTGCGGTTTGGACAGCCGACGTCGCAGCGTCCGCAGGTCGGCGAGCCCGGCCACGGCGGCTATCGGTTTGACAAGAATTTGCTCACCGAAGCGGTAATCCGCCCCGCGCACGAGCCGGTCGGCGAGGTCCGGGCGCAGGCGACGCAGAAGAATCCGTCCTTTGAGCGCATGCACCCGAATTGGAGACGATCGCGATGGAATCGAGGTCTTCAATCAGCGGGATCGCATTTTCGATGTTTTGAGCGTCGATCGACTCTCGCGATCCATGCGGATTGGCCCCACCTATCCACGGGCTCGCGCATATTTTTCCATGACGTCGGCCTCGGGGACGGGCCCCGACACCCTGCGCCGCCACAGCACGAGCACATCCGCAGCCGCGGAGGCATGTGCAGCGCCCGCGACCGCCGAAGCACCGCAATGCCTGGAAACTCCGGGGGTATGTGCAGCGCGAAACTGCGGAGGGATGCGCAAAGCCAGAAACAGACGCGTCAGCGAAAGCGCGCCCGCTCCTGGAAGCAAACGCTGCGCCAGAACTTTGCCGAACCGGCCTACGGGGAACTGCCGATTCACAGCGGGTTGCCACACTCGCTGAAAACCAATGCCCCGCAGCCAGGCAGACTCAAGCAAACGGAATTTGGCACGTTGCCGCCCTGGCAGCTTCAAGCGAGCGAAGCCCGGCGCGCACGCGATACCGGTTGACGAAATTCGCGCGAGCACCCCGATTCGCAAAACCCAGCACGACGACGGCTACACGGACATCCGCCGCCCTGCCCGTTTCCATCGCGCCGGCTTCTGCCTCGCCGACGTCGGCCTTGCGAGCAGAGCTCGCTCACACCCATTCCTCTGCCGCGTACCCGGCTACGAACTCGTCTGCTCCCCACTCTTGCGCATTCTCACCCTCGGCCCAAACCCTGCCTGCTCGCCCGCCAATCGAGCCAATTCGCCCCACGCGAGGCAGGGGCGGGCGCGGCGATGAGGAAGTGACGCAACATGCTTTCACTCTTTTAGCCGTGCCTGCGTGGCTAATGCTTTAGCAGGGCCTAGGCGGCTGACACTCCCTAACCGCAGGCCGCGTGGCTAAGCGGCCATAACAACACCGGGCCCTATCACCGCTGTTTTCATTCTCGCATCAGCCCCTGGACACAGTCCTGCCAGCCTTCTGCAAACTGGCCAGCTCGCGGGATATGAAACCGAAACCGTCGTTGAAAAGCTTGACGCATGAGATTTAAGGATCAAGAAGAACCCTACATCGATCGACAAACCCGCATCGACAGACGAACAAGACCTGACGTTTCCTTCCACCCCAGAATGCCAAAGCCACAGCCTCCATTTCCGTCCGTCAACTCACTCGCGTCTACGGTACCGGGCCGAAAAAGACGCCTCAGGTTCTCGCCCGCTGACGGCGTCGACGCCGATTTCCCCGAAGGGAGCTTCACCGCGGTGGTCGGAGCCTCGGGTTCGGGCAAATCGACCCTGTTGCATTGCTGGCGGGCCTCGACGAGCCCACGAGCGGACGCGTGACGATGCTGGGAAGCGCAACCTCTCAGATGAAAGCCGCCAAACGGGCAACGTTTCGGGCAAGGCACATCAGTTCGTATTCCAGGAGTACAACCTCACAGCGCCTCCTTGACCGCGGCGGAAAACGTGTGTCGATGCCTTCGCGGCTTGCCGGGCGGCCGCTTTCCAAAGGGCAGATAAATGCGGCGCTCGATGCGGTCGGCTTGCGACATCGCGCGAATCGAGCCCCATCAGCTTTCCGGCGGCGAACGTCAGCGTGCGGCCATTGCCCGTGTGATGGCCGAGCGAGCCGCGCATCGTCTTCGCGGACGAGCCCACCGGCGCGCTGGACCTCGACTCTACCGGCGTCGTCCTGGATTGGCTTCGTCAGCTCGCCTCACAGGGAACCACCGTGGTCATGGTCACGCACGACGTCGAAGCCGCTGCTCTGGCGGACTCCGTTGCGGTTATGAGCGGCGGCCACCCTAGCGACGTGAGTCAAACTGCCGCGACGCCCAGCAAATCGCCGACCTCGTCCACGCCGCCCGTACGCGCTAAGGGAGGAAAAATAATGTCGACCTTGGATGTGGAAAGATCTGCGTCACCACGCCCGTCAATGGCTGTGGTCGCTACTGGTAGCCAACGGGCGCCGCCGTTGTGGGGATAATCGTCATCGCGTGGTGGAGCGCCAGCCCAGTGGTCCCTGGAACACGGCAATGGAGACATTTGCGCGCCAGCAGCCCTGATCGGCAGCAGTCTGGTGGGATACGCGGGCACCGCGACGGCAATCATCATATCGACGACGCTGGGTCTGACGGTTTGCGGCCCAGCGGCGCTCGCACGCCCTGTGGAAGGTGCTCGGAATTCCGGGCAGCCGCATCCGCGCGATCATCCTGTGGCAGGTTGGCGCCGTCGGAATGATCGGTGGCCTGCTGGGCGGGCTGCTCGCCTGCCGCTGGCGCGAATCTATCTCGCTCACGTGGAGGGAATTCGATCTGTTCCGCGGGATCTTCCCCTGTCGATGCCAGTTTTCTGCATACCGGCGACGGTGCTCGTCACGGCACTGTTCGGCGTGCTCGGAGGCCTCGGGCAGCGACGGCGGGCCGCCAACGTGCCCGGATGCAGGCTTTGCGCGGGCGACGGCCCCGACCACGCGAACGAGACTGTGGCAATGGATCGCTGCCGGAATTTTTGCTGATCGGCGTGGTTATGCTGCCTATACCGTCAATCTCCCCGCCGATGTTCTCGAAGGGGCAGCGCCAGTAAAGCCGAAGTCGCTGAAATAAAAATCCCCGGGCGGACGTGCGCTTATGGGCGGGGCATCGGTTTATCGCCGCCTTGGCGGCGTTGTTCATCCCGAATTGGACGCTTCGCCCCTGCTGGCCCGGTGGACAAGCCTGATTCCAAGCCGCAGCCCAGCCTGGTTTTCGGCACGCGCGAATGCGCGCCATCGCTCGGCTCTCCAGCATGACGACGATCGTGCCCTTCGCCATCGCAGTTTCGATGACGGGCACCATCCACGCCACAGGCGGCGCGGCGCGCTCAGGCGGAATGAGCAACAGGGGTCAACGGTTTTCTCACGATCATGGTCGATTTTCTTCATAGCCGGGATCGGGGCGTGGCGAACATCGCGATGGTCGGGCGAACTCGTCGTCAAGAGGGGAGCGTTGCTCGAGTGATCGGAGCGCGGCCGGGCACCGTTCTGCGGTCCACCACCCTCGAAGGGGCGATATACGCCGGAACCGGGATCCTTTTCGGAGTTGGCGACGACTTTGCTCAGCGCGGTCTGCGCTACGGCGATGTCGGGAGGCGGGGCAGAGATGTTCGCCTCCGCTATTCCCGTGAAGTTCCTGTTGGCGGCCATGGAGCGTCGCTGGTTTTGGCTGTCGCCACCACATACTTGCCTGCTCGGCTCGATCGCCGCGCCTTGATGGACAATCTGCGCCAGCCGGTGTGACGGACGATCGGCCGACCGGCACAAGAACAGGCTGTCTGAGCCGGTCGGCGCGGCCACGGACGATCTGAGCAGAACCAGAACAACGGACGACCCGTGCCGACCAGAACAACGGGACGACCCATGCCGGCCAACGCGACGGTTCCTCTGCAGCAGCAGGCATAACGGTGCGCCTCGCTAATCGGGGGCGGCGCCTGCCGACGTCGGCCCGAGGCCAGCCCAGGCAGAGCCGGGCCGGCCTCCGTTCGTCGGCGAGGCCCGTCAGGCCACGGGCACGCAGACTTCCGTCACGTACTCCTCCGTGTTTTGGGTGTCGGCGGGGCCTACGAGGTAGCGGTTGTACATCGGCCCGGCGAACTCGAGCCCGGAGTCGGCGACGTACTCGGCCAGCTCCTCGTTGACCGGCCCGAACTGGTCGTATCCCCCGCGGAACGTCGCAACGGCCACCTTCTGCTCTGGGATCTCGCGAATTGTGAGCGGGTCGGCCGCAACGGCGTCGGGCGCCGCGGGCTCCCACACCTCGATATAGATGTCGGCCTCACGGTACTCGAGGTCGTGGAAGGTCGCGAATCAGCGTCGCTTCGCGCACCTGCGAGGCGGCGTAGAACCTGTGGCCGGTCACGTCGTCCGTGGCGGCCGGGGGTCAGAACGCCGTTGGCGTCGTAGTAGCGCAGCATCCGCGCAGACAATCGTGTGAGCGTTGAAAACTCACCGATGCGAAGCAGTCTCGTCTCGGTCATGGCTCCATCTTTCCAGCTTGACACCGTGTCAAAGGCAAACCGCGCTTTGATCAGATGATGACGCGACAATCTAGACACGTATTATAGAAATACAATGAAGTAAATTACCGTTACGACGTCACCAGACTTCAACGAACATTCTTAAAGTAAACTGCGGGATACGATGATCGCAACATTTACTCATGCTTTCGCCACATGGATCGGCGAGTGCTGGCATCGGGACCCTGTCGCTGTTCTCCGAAGCTGGCCCTGTGGGTGACTTGGAAGAGACAATTGCTCAGGAATATCGCGACGATTCCCCGCATTCGAGCGGTTTCTGCCCGAGTTGTTCGAGCGCCTCGGCATCGACGAACATCGCGAGCGCGGCCAACTCCGCCAGCGCGGCGAACACTGCAGCAGGCTGCCAAATCTGTTTCTGCCTGCTTATTCTGGCCGAACAGGTCGGGTCTGCCTTCGGATTCAGCACGCAGAACCCGTTTCGGATTCCACAAGAATATGAAGAGGCCGCTCGCATCCTGCTGCGGCGCTGCTGCGACTGGCTCCGCAATTGCCTCGGCGAAGAACGGTATGCGACACGGCGACCGGCGTTCCGATTGAAGCTTACAAGAATGCCGTCTTTTCGCCGCTGGGAACCGATGTGTGGTGGACGGCCCCACTCAAACAGAACCCCGGCGTCTTGTGGAACGCGCAGATCGTGGCCGGAGCTCCGTTCGTTCCTGCCAGATGCGGAATTCCGGCGTCGGTGCTGTCGCACGACCTTCTGAGCGAGGACTCGAACAAAGAAGTCCACGAAGCGATCGAACAGACAAACGGTTGCCGGCTGTCCGTCAAAGAGAAATCCGCGGCGCGCTCGCCTGCGAGACTGTATCGGATCGAGACCGTCGAGGATTATGCCAAGCTCGTCGAACGCCATCCCCTCCTCGTTCCGGCAAAAGCGCGGCGGGAAAGAGGAGGGCACACCTCTCACCACCTCAGGTCGCCGATCTTTGCGGTTCCCAACGACGTGCTCGTCGATTGGCGAGCGGCCTCAGCCGAGTATGACGCGGTGTACATCAATGCAGAAACCTATTTCACGGGGGCCTGGCTGCTGATCGAGACCGAGCTGGGTTTCACGACGCTCTCGGGCTGGTCGCCCGAGATGCGTCTACTTCTGAACCTAGACGACGTCGAACTGGTGCCGGGCCTGACGGCGGCTGTCGCAACCGCCGCGTGTGGCGGTCTCCTCCGAGCCGTTGACGCCGTGCCCTATTCTGGTGGGGTGACCGATGCTTCTTCTTTTGGGACGGCTGACGCCTCGTCGCCCGACGGCGCTTCGCCTTCCGCCGACGTCGAACCCGCGCCCGCCCGGAGCCTTCCCTGCGATCCGACGTTCAAGCTTCCGGCTCCCCGACGCGGCGAGGGCGAGGCTCGCAGCCGACGCCGAACTTCGCCGCTCGGCTTGCATCAAGCTTGCCGAGCAGGGCGCTGATGTCCGCCAAAGCCGAAGCACTGCGCCCGTTCGACCTGACTGTGGCGCAATATGGGGCGATGCCTCGCTCTACTACGTTCCTGGGCAGTCCCCCTCGCAACTTGCGCGGGCCGTGGCGGTCACGCCGCAAACAATGGGCACCACGCTCGACAAGCTCGCCGCCAAGCGCCTGGTGACCCGCAAGCCTTCGAAACTCCACCGCAAAGTGCTGGTCGTGACACTCACATCCAAGGGCAGAGACTTCTCCTCGAAGCCGACGCCGCAGCGCGCACCGTCGATGAGCGCATCGGCCAGGCATTCAGCGCAGACGAACGCGTGCAGCTGCGCGAGCTGCTCGAGCGCGTAAGCGCGGCTCTTGAAAGATCAGATCCTCCGGTGAGCGCAGTTAACACTGAGTCTGATCCCGACGACTGATCTTTCTTGAAGATCCGACAAATTACAGCTCAGGCCGAAGGCTGTAAGTGCGGATACTGTCACGGGGTCCAACTTTGCCAGAGAGCAGCGTTTGCCACCTTTGGGTGTTCCCATGTGGCTGATGGGGGAGCGCAGGTATATCCGGATGGGTTGACAGAGTGCGCGGAAGCAATCGTTAGATCCCCGATGCCAAGAACAGTGAGCAAGTACTGAATGAGAGTGAGCTGACCGAAGCATCGGTTGAGCGCCTTTTTGCCGCAGCCAACTCGGGATGCGTTTCTACTGGGAGCAAGCGCGGTTTAAGTGTGTAGACCCGATTAAACATGCGGGCATGATGAGCCGAGTGAGTTGCGAACGATGTTAAGTGCCCTAATCCATGACCCAAGTTGCGCCGCGGTCGGTTTCATGCGAGCAGCGATGACGTCTGCAACAGCAATTGGTGACAGACTGGTACAAATAAACCCAGCGAACCCCAGTCCATAGCTCCCACGGCTGCCCAGATTGAGCTGCCCTCCATACTTCCGCTGGTGGTGCTTGACGAAATCTTCGCGAGAAAAGGACAGCTCTTTATTATATCGGTCTAGCCACATCTGATATTGCTGCGACGGTTTTGCGGCCGAACGCTTCTGACGGGCTCCTGGCCCTAACAACGCTGGGCGCAGGTGGACGAGCGGGTCAGACGCCCATGGCTCGTGTCCGAGCATTGCCTTTAAAGCCAATTCCACTGGAGTCAAGCGGTCGAACACGGCCGAGCGAAGACGTTCGTCAAAAATCGTACAACGCGGCGACATCGGTGAAGTTGGTGCCGTCGACGAAAGACATCAAGCCGGTGGCGGACATCAGAATCTAGTTGCCGGAAGGGATACCGGTAGCCAGAGAACCTGTAGTAGTTAGCGTTCCAAGACTCGCCGAGCGCAGGCAGCGTCGTTAATCTGCATGCCGACGGCCCTCGGCAGTGCGATTTATTCGCTATGCGTCTTGAACGTCTTGAGATGGCTTGCGCGCATCCACCTCTTAACACAGATCACAAAAGGGGACCGGCCCTGGACTGCTCCGAGGCTTGTGGAACCGGTCGTGATGTTTTTAGTGTATCCGAACTAGTCAAGGTTAACAACGTGTCGAGGCAAGCCTGCCTTGGCACTGGAACCAATTCTCAGTACGCTTACCCAAACAGAAGACCTTGCCTGCAGGCACCGCCTCAGGCGGATATGACATTCAAGACCACTCGAAGAGCTCCCAATGTCCGTCCCGTGGGTCAGTAGCGTGAGCCGTAGGCTGAGGAAGCCTGTCCAGGCGCTCGCGTTCAGGCGTCGGACGGCCGTGGGCTAACAGCTTCAGGTTCTCGGCCAGGTGCTTGCCGCTGCGGGTCCCGGGAATCGGTATGACGTTGTCAGCCAGGCCCAGCAGCCACGCGAGGAGACTTGACCGACGTCGCCCCGTACACCCGCAGCAATGCTCGCGATTTCCTCCCAATCGCTCGATTGCGTTCGAATGCTTCGGCCGTGAAGCGCGGATTGACCGGAACGAATATCGCCGCTTTCGAATGTGTTCCGCGGGCGCAAGCGTTCGGTCGGGTAGCCGCGTCCGAGCGGTGCAAACGGCACGAGGCGAGCGCCGTTGGCCAGAGGTCCCGCGCAAGGAGGTTGCCTACCGGCCTCGGCACCGGCTCCCGTATCGCTGGGCGCCTCCCGCCGAGGGGATCGCGTGTCCACCGACAGCTCGGACTGGATCGCCGCCACCGGATGGATGGTATGGGCCGCGGCCGCTTGGGCCACGGTCACCTCGGAAAGCCGATTCCGGGCCGGTTGCCGCGGACGACAAGCTCCGCGAGCGCACCCCAACTTTCCTCGGGCGGCACGTGCGGATCAACGCGGTGGAGATGGTACAGATCGATCCGTTCGACACCGAGCCGCTCAAGGCTGCCCTCAACATGCCCGCCGCAACACCCCGAGCCGGCCATCGCGGTGGATGCTTTTGGTCGCCAGATCGTCGACAGCCAGCCCACTCCTTCGTCGCTACGACGACGTCATCTCGCCTGCCGCGACGGCCCTGCCGACGAGGCCGTTCGTTGTGCCCGTCACCGTGAGACCAAGGGCGGTGTCGAGCAGGCCGACGCCGGAGTCGAGCGCCTCGCGGGATGACCCTGACGGACTCCGGCATCGTCGCGGCCGCTCTCCGCGTAAATCCAGCTCAGCATACCCAGCGCAGCCGAGGCCGGTGGGCATCAGCGCGGACCGCCGGCACCCAGCTCACGCGTTCGGCGACACGTCTGCCCCACGCGTTACCGCCTGCGCCTGTTCCGCGTGTTGCAGCCTCGCATCTGTCCCCCGCATTGCAACCCGCGCATCTGTCCCCCGCATTGCAACGCGCATCTGTCCCCCGCGTTGTTCCCCGATCGCCTTCGGCATGAACAGCCAGCGCAGCCTGCGTATCGGCAGGCCACTGCCTTTCGGCCGCGCTCATAGAAGATCGCGGTGCGCACTACGCGCGATCCATTGTTTTCGGTCCTTTCTTTCCTATTCAGGAGCTCCATCGTTATATTCGGGCTCCATCAGTTGCTGAATACCGCCGTCGCGGATGCCGCGTCGTCACTGCGAATGCAGACACAGAATGAGACGCCGCCGCCGTCGCCGTATTGAAACGACGCGCAGCGGTTACGACGATTCCATTCTTTTCGGGACATGCTGCGCGACGTGGGATTTTACGCTCTCAGACATACGGCCACTCAGACAATTCTTGTTTAAGGTTACTTATACTATACAGGTAGCAAGCAAAAATGAGAGGACTCTCATGAATCAAAGCATAGAGAACGCACAAAGCCAAAGAAAGAACACGATGAAGGCCATGCAAATAGCCAGTTTCGACAGGACCAGACGGATTGCGGTACACAGAAATGCCACCCGCACCGGGCGAAGATGTAACCTGGACGTCGAATATGCCGGTGTCCGGATACATCGAAGCCTTGCTTTCGCCGACAGCCTGATCGATCTGCCGCTCCCCACGTTCCCGGGCTGGGTGACTGGCCGCGTCCGCTGCTGGGTTCGCAGCTCGCGAAAGGCGGGTTGGGAATCGATTTGGATTCGAGGTTCCAGCCTCGACTCCGCCCCGCTCGAGCGCATCGTCAAATGCCGCCTCAAGGCCCGCGCCCGGTAATCCCAGAACCGCCTGATCAAGCCCCTCGCGCCGGGCGACCCCGTCGTCACACTGACGATCAACGGCGGTGGCGGATACGGCAGGTAGCCGTCACGAACGCGAACGTCGCACCTCTGCCGCCAGGCATGGACGGTATATGGCTGCGGCGGTTCCCTCGAATACAACGACCGCGCTTCTCGCGCTCAGCACATCGCGCGCTTGCGGCCCGGCGAGCACGTGCTGGTACACGCCGCGGCCGGCGGCTTGAGGCTCCTGAATTCGGCCAGATCGCGCGGTTGCTGGCGCGAGCCGGCGGCTTGTCGGCGTGGTCGGGAAGCGAAAGGCAAGCGAAGGGCCGCACTCGACCTCCGGATACGACGAGGTCTGGCTGCGCCGAAGCTCGGTGATGTTTCAGGCCAGCAGTTCGGCGTCGTCGTGGACCCTGTGGCCGGACCGGCGCGGCAGACGAGCCTTGACCTGTTGAGGCTTGGCGGGCGACTTTTGGCGGTCGGCGACGCCGCGCAGGCCGGGGATCCTATGGTTTCGAGCAATTCGCTGTGGCTCAGGGGAATCGGCATCATCGGCTTCAATCTGGGGGCGTTCACGGCGGCGAATCCGCACACGGTGGGCGTCTACCTGCGAGGTCACTCCAACCTCGTGGCTTCTGCAGGTCAGGTGAGGGTGCACCTCGCCGAGCGCCGCAATCCGCGATGCGCCGCGGATCCTGGCCGAAATGAAGACGGGTGCAACCGTCGGCAAAGTGGTGCTGGTGCACGAGAGAGAGCGATAACGCCGCTGGAACCGAGTCGGAAAAATCAACAGCAATCTGACCAAAAACAACAAGCGAGCCCCAAAGCAACGAGCTAACTGCAAAACAGTAAGACCGGCTCTAAAACAGTAAGCCAGCTCTAAAACAACAACAGCTGGTTTGAGAAAGGAACAATCATAGAACTCTTCAGATCACGAGCTACACGGGCCCCGAGGCCTCGTGTACCAAGGAAGCGCCGGTCCCCAGGCCGGCGCGAGTCAAGTCACGATCGACGTCAGATATGCGGGGGCGAACTATGTCGAGGCGCTGTTCGCGGAGGGCCTGGCCTCTCGGCCGCTGCCTTGGACTCCGGGGATCGAAGCGGCGGGGCGCATCCGCGAGACTTGGAGAAAGGCGTGGAAGGATTGTCGGTCGGAGGAACCGGTGGCCGCGCCGATCACTATTTTTGGGCGCGGGCGGCTACGGGCAGGTGGCTTTGGCGAAGGCTCCGCTCACCGTTCCTTTTGCCTCCCGGGATGGATCCCGCTCTGGCGTCGATCGTTCCCTCGAACACCACGACTGCCTTGGCCGCCCTAGAGCGGACCGTCCGCATTCAGCCTGGCGAGCATGTGCTGGTGCGAGGCCGCGGCGGGGAGGTTGGGCACCCAGTTCGGCCAGATCGCGCGGTTGCTTGGCGCGGGCGGGATCGTGGGGGTGGTTGGCTCCGAGCAAAAACGCAAGGTCGCCCTTGATCTCAGGTACTGACGGGGTGTGGCTCCGCGAGGCTTCCCAGCAAAGTTCCGGCCAGTTCGGCGTGATCGTCGATCCGTCTCCGGCCCCGCGCGGCCGGAGAGCCTGAGCTGTTGCGCTTCGAGGCCGGCTTCTTGCGCTCGGCGACGCCGCCCAGGCGGGGGATCAGCAGATTAGCACCAACACGCTGTGGTCAAAGGGCATCAGCATTCTCGGCTTCAATATCGGCGGCTTAGGGGACGCCCACCCCGATATCGTCGGTTCCTATTTGCGTCGCGCTCTCACGCTGGTGGCAACGGGTCAGGTCACCGTTCCCGTCAGGAAAGGCTTCCGATCGCCGACGCCGCCCGGGCCTTGACCGCGCTGCGCTCGAGGAGGACGATCGGGAAGTTCATCCTGGTGCACGAGCGCAACTGATACGGCAGGACGGGCCGACGACACAGGCACCCGTGGTCGCCAATTTCCTTTTCGCGGTGTTGGGCTAGGCCTTTTCGCGATCTTGTTGCCCGTTTGCCGGCCAATTTTTGCCCGTTTGTCGGCCGATTTTTGCCCGTTTGTCGGCCGATTTTTGCCCGTTGTCGGCCGATTTTTGCCCAATCGTCGCCCAATTGCGACCCGATTTCCTCCACATTTGTGCAGCGGACGACCGCGCGAACGGTGTAGGGTACACGAATAGCGCCTGTTCACGCGTCAGGCGCTAACGGTTCAACTGTTTGCCGTGCCCGTTCACAGAAAGGAAGAGCTGTTATGCAACTTCCCGACTAGCGTCGAGACGACGTCGTCGGTGCCGGACTATGATCACCCAGCCGGTGGTGCCCCAGCACCCTGCGAACAACGCCATCGTGCGAGGACCGCGGGTTGTGCGGTCAGCCCGAGGCTGCCCTGGATGACTCAACGTAGAGATGTGGGGAGCGCTTCTCCTACTACGGGATGCGCGCCATCCTGCTATGTTCATCGTCGACACCGCCGGCAACGGCGGCAGCGAACTAACAAGAACTCCGGCGAGGTCATCCTTGCCACCTACAGCGCGGCCGTCTATCTGCTGGCCATCCCAGGGGCATTTTTCGCGGACCGCATCATCGGGCCGTGGCTGTCCACCCTATACGGCGGTCTGGTCATCATGGCCGGTCACATCTGCCTGTCAATTCCCGTGCCCACCTTTTCCTGGCTTGGCATCATCCTGGTCGCGGTGGGAACCGGCTTCATCAAACCGAATCTGTCGACAATTGTCAGGCCTGTACGACGATAACGACCCCAAGGCGCGACGCCAGTTCCAACTGTTCTACATGTCAATCAACGTCGGGTCCTTGCCTCTCCACTAGTGACCGGCTGGCTGCGAGGGACACTACGGGTACCACGCAGGATTCGCCTCTGCCGCCGTCGGCATGGGGTTCGCGCTGGCCGCCCAGCTCGTCTACGGCCGCCACCGGCTTTCTGCCTTCGCATTCACGGTCCCTAACCCTATTCGCCCCTGGGAGCGCCGCAAACGGTAGCAATACGTAACTTCCA